>Ga0247734_1000567_pt1 | contig 31433 bp, 24 predicted proteins | sample UWRJL103311B2_FD_180933 | JGI IMG/M metagenome (GOLD analysis project Ga0247734, IMG submission 180933) | Plant litter microbial communities from Arlington Agricultural Research Station in Wisconsin, United States - UWRJ-L103-311B-2 | ecosystem: Environmental > Terrestrial > Plant litter >...
CTGAATGGCAACCATCGGGGGAGCACCTCAAATACAACACGGCTGCAGTGCTGGGCAGGTGCCGCGGTGGCCCGCGACACGGGCGCAGCAAGCGAAAGCAGAGCCTCTGATAACCAAAATTGGGCGCAAGCCTTGGCCGCAACGCTATATGGCAGCCTTGCGCGGCATGACCGTCATGCGCGCACATCCCTGCGGCGCCGGAGTTTGACGGAAGAGTAGGTATTTGGCCAAGGGCTTGCGCTACCGATTATTGAAAGACCGTCTCTCAATTTTGCGCGAGGAATTCCAGCACGGCGCTATTCCAGATTTCAGGCGATTCATAATAGACCGAATGGCTTCCCGCAACGATCTGCAGGCGGCCATTCGGCAATCTGTCAATCATAGGCTTCATCGCCGGCGGCGGACACAAGGCGTCACCTTCAGCCATCAGCGCAAGTGTGGGGACATTCATTCCTTCGAGGGGAAGAAGATCGAGGCGATCATTGGCCATTTCTGACAGGGCAGCTGCAGGATTTGGCCGACTGCCAAAGCTTGAGATAAGATTGTAAAGGACGGCCAAATCTGGATTGTCGCGGCAGAAGGTGGCGGATAAAACGGGATGTTCTCGCCGGTTCATCCTGTCACGATCCGGCTCAGCGCGGACCAGATTGTCGACATGATCCCGATGCGCGCCAGCAAGCGTAGTTGACAAAATCAGCGATCGAACCCGCTCGGGATGTGCCTGCGCATATCCCAAAGCAGCCCAGCCGCCCATAGACTGACCAACAAGTGTCACCTGCAGAAGGTCAAGTTGACTGAGGATGGCATGGAGATCCCGCCGCGCTGCCGGCGGACCGATTTCCCCATTCCGCATTGTCGAATTGCCGAAACCGCGCTGGTCCCATGTAATCACTTCATGCGTCGCTGCCAGTGACTCAATTTGGCGCCACCAGATAGCATGATTTCCGCCCAGCCCATGGCACAGAACGACCGGATCGCCATGGCCAGTTCGCTCAAAATATATATCCTCACCATCGGAGCTTGCATAACCGGAAACTCGGTTGAGGGGCATAAGATTCATCATGTCACTTTCGTACTACAGAATAGAATTAGGTGAGAATTCATCGTCGCCTTGCCGTCTCTGGTCCCTTCCGCAACGCTTTTCGATTGCGGCGTAAGGAACTGCGCCAGATGGCCAATTTTGCGTGCATGGCGACATAACCAGATCAAAGCCTGACATATTTCTCGCGCATTTCAAACGAGCGTTGATGGTATTGCTGATGCCACCAATTCTCATGATTGCCGCGTCGGCCATCTCCGTCGGAATTGTGAATCGCCCCCGCCCGCTGCTTCTATTGACTATCATATTATTGATTGAACGATAAAGCAAATACCGACGTTAAGCCGTGATCTGAGACCATGTTCTATATTGAACGGCTCATGCCAGTGATAACGTATGCTGTCGGTCGGCGCCGCCTTGGCTGAGGGAGCAGGGATTGTTATAGGAGTTCCTATGCCACAGATGGCCGTGACGGCTGGGCTGGAGAGGTGTCGCCGTGCTGAGGATGCGCCGACGGATTTAGCAGAGGCACTCGGATGCGGTGGGGGCATCGCGCAGGCAGCACGCCGACACGATGCCTCCCGTAAGTTGATCTATACTGGCGCATAAGGGGCGAGGAATCTGGCTAGTGTCAGGTCTATTATTTGTACGATCATACAAATATATTGACTAGCCCAGCGCTGGGACCTAACCATCATTAAATTTGAGCGCAAAAGGTGGATTTGACTGGCTTGCAATCGACGATGGTGAATGCCTTGTTGTGATTGCAACTCCAGCCCATCGATCAGCGCGTGATCCCTCGCTCGTGCACACGAGTGCCGATAAATTGAGCATTCGGCTTTCCAGTCGGTCAAGCCATTGGCAGAAAGGTATATATGCAACCTCGGCTTCCTCCAACTCAGCCCAGTGCAGAAGAGATGGCCTTCCGGCAGGGCGAGGGCACATCTCCACCTAACCTCCAGTTGGTAATTGCCCATGCGCCGGAGATCGCGCGCCTGCAATTGGAACTGAACCGGGCCGCAACAGCAGGAATGTCGTCGCGACAGAAGGAGTTGATCATCCTTGTCGCGGGTCTGCAGACTCAGAACGAATATTGTTGGGGCCACCATGTACCCTTGGCAGTCGCCGCCGGCATCAGTGAAGCTGAAATTCGCGCCATCCGGCGCGGCGACTATTCATCCTTCCAGCCGGAGGAACACGCACTGCTGCGGTTCACGGCGGCGGTGGTTTCGCAGCAAGTTACCGACGAGCTTTGGGCGCAAATCAGCAAAAAGCGTACGCATGAGGAATTGGTGAAGGTCGTGATGCTCACGAGCTTTTACTGCATGATGGGTACGCTGCGGTCTGCGTTAAATGTCCCGCAGGACGCCGGGTTTGGCGGGTTTGAATTGCCCTTATCTTAGGACTCACAAACATGCCGTGCATCGGCCCGGCGTATTGGGACGGATAAGGGCAAAGAGGAGGGTATTTTGGATTTAGGAATTCGGGGAAAAACAGCTCTGGTTGCTGGCGGATCGATGGGGATCGGCCGGAGGACGGCTGAACTTCTGGCTGCTGATGGCTGCGCCGTCGCAATCGCTGGCTTGGCCAGCGATCCGCAAGCGCTGAACGCTACTGTCATTTCTATCACTGAGGCGGGCGGCAAGGCCATCGGTATTGGCGCAGACATGACGCAAGACAGCGAAGTTGCACGCGTGGTAGCGGATTGCCAGGCTGCGTTCGGTTCACCGGACATCGTGATCGCAAATATTAACGGGCCGCCTCCGGGTTTCTTCGATGAGGTGAGCGACGCGCAGTTTGAAGAAGCGGTGCGCAGCATGACCATGTCGATGGTCTATCTTTTGCGAAAAACTCTGCCTCACATGAAAGAAAGAGGTTGGGGGCGCATCATAAACATGAATTCCATTGGGGCCAAGGAGCCGCCCCGCTTCCCTGGGCACACGCTTGTAAATACGGGGCGTGCCGCAGCCGTTGCGCTAGCAAAATCATTGTCTGATGAGTTCGCTAGATACGGCATCACCGTCAATTCGATTGGTACCGGCTTTATCGGTACCGAGCGAATGTTGGGCTATTATGATCGGCTCTCGGCACAGACAGGTACGCCGCGGGATCAGCTGCTTGGCGAGTTGACTGCGTCAATTCCGGCAGGGCGTGTCGGTCGCGTCGACGAGATCGCCGGAACGATCGCCTTTCTTTGTTCGGAGTTGGGCGGTTATGTGAACGGCGAATTCGTCAATGTTGATGGTGGTTGGCACAGGAGCGCATGGTGACCGGGAAAAATGAAGAAAATGGACCGGCGCTGCGTTCCGCGGAGGCTGTTCTGGCTGTACTTGGAGCCGATGCAGGATCGGCGACGCGACTGGTCGTTGAATGGTTTGCAGTCTTGTCGCAAGGTCACACCGATGACGCGTGGGCGTTAATGGAGCCGGACGGCCAGTATTTTTTGCTGCGACAGCGCAAGACAATCACCAACAAGGAGTTCGGAGAGATTTATTCTGGCCTCTTTGGGACGATCTTCGCCGGCCCCATGGCCTGGTCCGTGGGATCCATTACTGAGCAGGACGATCGCGTGGCCGTGATTGCGGGATCGCGCGCGCCGCTTGTCGCGGGGGGTGTGTATGAGAATCTCTATCATTTCCTTTTCCGCGTGAAAGACGGTCTGATCCAGGAGGGGTATGAATTTGCCGACACTTTGCGCTCGTCGCAGTTTTTTAGCACTCCCCCCGGAGAAAACTAGGCTGAGTCGATCCAACGTAGAAAAGAGTATGTGGGAGGTGGCGTGTGCTAAAATCCAATGTGCGCAATTTCGCATGTTCGGGGGGGGGGCTTAGGCACCCATTTTCATTATAATGAAAAGCGCTAACCTTGTGCGATCGAAACAGCCAGACCTTCCAGTTCTTGCCAAAAGACGATTCGGCATGTCAGCCGCGACATTTCACTCCTTTGCTCGTCCGAATTCAGCAGGTCATTCTCATTCTCGCTCATGGGCTCGAGCAATTCCAGTCCGGCTTCACCGATATGGGCATGGCAAGTGGCCAAGCTGCAAAAGCCCGCGCAACGTGCTGCAAGTTCGTCGATGCCCACGTCGCGTATCGACTCCATGACCGCATGACCGTTCTGGATGTCGATCTGGCAATGCGCTTGGTCGTAAGGTGACGCTTATGGGGGCCATTTTAACATCAACCGTCGGATATTATTGATTGAACGACCAACCTAAATCATACAATTATTGTACAGGATGCGACTAACTTCGGGTGGCGCGCGAGTCTGACTGGAGTTTTTGCGACCTGATAGTAGGAGGACCAGAGTGAAGCGAGTGGTAACAGGGGTTGGTGCCGACGGGCGCGATACGATCCTTTGGCAGGATGATGTCGAGCCAATTGCAGGAATGCCGGGCAGCAGCAACGAAACGCGCTTATGCTGGTCTTCTCCGGCGCGGATCGCGTTGCCCAGCGATGGCAGTGACCCGGTTGTGGAGCGAACGATGTCGATGCCAAATCCAGGCGAGGCGCGATTCCTGTTTCTTACCTTCGCGCCCCAATCAGCAACCCCAGTTCACGCTACCCCAACACTTGATTATGTCACCGTCGTTTCGGGAGAGCTATGGCTCGTCATGGAAGATGGCGGAGAATGCCGGCTCGCTGCTGGCGACGCTGTCGTCCAAAATGGAACGCGGCATGCTTGGGAGAACCGGTCGGCGGTACCCTGCACGATTGCCGCAACCTTAATTGGCGCACAGATATCTTCCCGCTAGCCAGCAGATGGCAAACGATGGTCCGTGTAGATCAATTGATTGAGCGTATGTACAAGTGAACTCTGTAGCGTTAGCGTCATTTTGACGGGTGTTTCAAAATACGATTTGGCGGGTCCGCACTTTGGAAAAGTCCATAGCGCTGCCGACGCCGCTCGACGTGATTCACCCTTTCAGAATTATCGGGAGAAAATGGATGAGTGATGATGTTGCACAGGCCGGCACACTCTGGTTGGAGCTCGCGGGCTTAGGCCTTCGCGAGCAGTTTATAGATGTAGCGGGCATTCGTACCCGTGTTCTTGAGGCAGGTGCCGGTCCCGCCCTGCTGATCCTTCACGGTACTGGCGGGCATGCGGAGACTTATCAGCGCAATATTGGTCCGCTGTCGCGCCATTATCGTGTTATTGTACCAGATATGATTGGCCATGGTTTCACCGATCGTCCCGAAATTGACTACACACTCGATGACTTTTCTAACCACCTTTTTGGACTGCTTGACGCATTGGGGATCGACCGTGCGCACATATCAGGGGAGTCCATCGGAGGATGCATCGCCGCTTGGATGGCAATCGGTCGTCCCGAGCGCGTCGAGCGACTGATCCTCAACACAGGTATCCTGGATCGACCCGATGAAAGAGGTCTTGTTCAGCTTGCTGATCTGGAACAGCGGACGAAGAAACTTGCGGAGGATTGTTCCCTGGAGACCGTACGTCGGCGTCTGGAGTGGCTCGTCCTTGATAAGAGCAAGATGACCGATGAAATGGTCCGTATTCGACATCGAATTTACAATCAACCTGGCATGGTCGATTCTCTTATTCATATTACGATGGCGGTTCTCTCGATGAACCGCGGCCTGTATTGCGGCCGAGACTATCTGGCGCGAGAGCGAATGAGCGAGATTGCTCAACCCACGTTGGTTCTGTGGAGCGATCACAATCCCGGAAAACCTTTTAACGTCATCAAGCCGGCTATTGATCTTATTCCTGACGCCGAAGTACATATCATTGAGAGTGCCGCGCACTGGCCGCAGTTCGAGCAGCCGGACCGTGTTAATTCTCTTATGATAGACTTCCTAAATCGTCCCCTGAAATCGTGACAAGCGGTGGCGACAAGGCGTCCTGCCTTGGTACGATAAAACACCAATGGAGGTGACGATTATGTCCAGAGCATTGACAATCGGTTTCATCGGCCTGGGTGATATGGGCGGACATATTGCGGAACGCATCGTTGAGCATGGCCACGCTGTGATCGTGGCGGACAAACGGCCGGAGGCGGTGAAGAGGCTGACTGCAGTTGGTGCGGAGGTGGCTTCAAGTCTCACAACCTTGGCGGCGGCGTGCGATGTCATATTCCTGTGCGTCGTAGATGATCAGCAGGTGCTTTCTCTCGCGCAAGATCATCTGATCACCGCAATGCGCGCCGGCACTACGCTCGTCGTCCTAAGCAGTGTCCGCCCCGAAACAATGAACGATCTCCGCGTTTTGCTTCCCGAAGGCTGCGGCATTTCGCTACTTGATTCTCCTGTTTCGGGATCACGTCCGGCGGCAGCGGCCGGCAAGCTAACCCTGATGGTCGGTGGTGACCTCACTATCCTAGATAAAATCCGACCGATTCTTGAAAGCTTTTCTGAACGCATCTTTCACACTGGGCCCTTGGGTTCAGGTCAAGCAATGAAGATTGCAAATAATCTCATTCTGCACATGAACCACCTCGTCGCGCTCGAAGCTGTGCGATTTGCGAGAACGCAAGGCATTGCAGAAGATAGCCTTATCGATATCGTCAATACCAGTTCGGGTCGGTCGTGGGTAACTGAGAATTGGGGATTGATTGATGATATGTTTCACAATCATCCACAAGCTGGCACTGCCGGCATCTACGACATGATGGTCAAAGAGATGTGGAGCGCAGTCATGCTCTCGCGTAAGACGGAGGCAGGGTTGCCGCTCACTGGTCTTGGAGTTCAAGTCAGCCGCGCATTCTATATGGAACGCGAACGTGATTTAAAGACAAAAATCCCTAATAATTAGTCATTACAGCGATTTTCGGGCCAATTTTTAAACAGCAAGCTGTGCCTAAATCAGAATAGCCTAGAAATTTAATTGGTAAAACGGATGGAGGCAATGGCTTTAGATCGCCATGCGGAGAGGTTTACGGCATCCGGTATATGAACTGACGTTCAAAAGATGCAAACCCTTTCATGGTGGGTACATCCTCCACGCACTGTCGCGCGGTAGCGGTTTGCTTCACGGTCTTCGAAACGGGGCCGTCGGGTCGATTCGTGATGTCTCGGTTGAAAAGCGGCCTGAGGTGACATGCACTAACGTCTCGATGTCTGGAATACCGGTTGCATGATGGATCGTCGCAAGGTCCGGCAGCATCGCGGGGAGTGGCGATTGCGGCCACTGCAAAAATCGAAGTTCTCCAGATCTGACTTGCGATAGTTGCTCGATCCTCTCGACATCTCTGCCTCAACATGAACGGCGATGCTGATCTTGCGCGTTCCTGACATGCGCGACGGCATCCCCGTCAAGGCTTCCCAGCATCGCGGCGCTTTCACCACTTCCCAGCCGGAGCATCACGCCAGGCCGCGGGCTTGGCGATCAAAGGCCAAGGCCTCGGGGGGGGGGTGCCGAATTCAGTGCCGCGGCCCGGATCGCAGCAGACATCAGAGTTTCGGCCACGTTGACGAGCGAGCGGCTTTGAGTAGCGCCGAACTGGCTCGAAGGGCCGATCGCTACGGCATCAGGGCAGTCGAGCGAAAGGAGTTTGAATACTGGGGCCGAGATGTCACGCCAACGCTTCAAGCCTGGCCAGTCTTCCTGGCAACCGGCAAACGCGAGATCGAGTTCGGCAGATCCGGTATGCCCCACCGCTATGCCGCTGGTATAGCCAGCGGCTCATAGAATATGAGAGTGTTGATGGGCATTCTCTTCGTCTGTGATTATTCGAGATCGGCGTCGATGCGCGTAATCAGGCCGTTGGCGTTGACCGAGATGTCTAGGATGCCGATCTCGTGACCGAAATCTCCGGTGAAATCGACCAAGACGCGCGCACGGGTCTCGCCGAACGTCTCGATCGAGAGGAAGCAGGTGACCGTATAATAGTCTGCGAAATATCGCTCGATGTAATCGCGGATCCCTGCATGGCCGTCGAAACGATGGCCGGTCGACGGGTCGTTGATGACAGCGTCCGGCGTGAACAAGGTCACGGCCGTGTCCGCATCGAAGGCGTTGGCCGCGGCGATCAGCGCATCCGCGATGGCGCGCAAGATGGTAGCGGTCATCCCGTTAACTCTCGTGCCGCGAGCTCTTGAAGATGAATTCAAGACCGTAGCCGTTGGGATCCTTTATTTGCGTCGCATAATAGCGGGGATCGTAGTGAAGCTGCGGACTTGGTGGATGGATCTCGGTCGCGCCGGCCCGGAAGGCCTCGGCATCTGCGGAATCCACCATTGTTTCCGAATCCGCGGCGAAACCGACATGAAATGCCCCGAGAACGGCCGTACCCGCGCGCAGCCGAAAAAACATCCGGCCGTTGGCGCCAAAGCCCTTGAGATCGGGATGATCGGACGGGCCGTCCTTACCGTCGTAATCGAGGCATGTGGTGATCCCGAGGACCGGAAGCACTCGCTCGTAAAAGGCGACAAAACGCTCCATGTCGCTCACGGTCAGGAAGATATGGTCGAGCATGTCCTCCCTCCTCAGATGATGTAGCCGCCGGCGATTTCGATGTTCTGGGCGTTTATCCAGCGGTTGTCGTCCGACAGCAGGCTGGCAACCATGCAGCCGACATCGTCCGGTTCGCCGACGCGCCCAAGCGCTGTCTGCCCGGCGAGCAGAGTTTCGAACTCGTCGTTAAGGCCTCCGCCAAGCTCGGTACGGATGGCCCCCGGCGCGATGGAATTGGCACGGATGCGGCGCTCGCCGAATTCCTTGGCCATGTAACGTGTCAGCACTTCGAGCCCCCCTTTGAAGGACGCATAGGGTGCGACGCCCGCCGTCGCAACACGGCTGGTAGCGCTCGTCACGTTCACGATGTGGCCACCATCAGCCACGAGCGGTAGCATGGCTTGCGTTAGGAAGAATGGCCCCTTGAGATGCACCCGGAACAGCCCGTCGAACTCATTTTCTGTCACCGCCGCGATCGGGTTATAGAGCCCGTAGCCCGCATTGTTGACGAGGACGTCAAAGGTTTGGACATCCCAGGTCTTTGCGAGGGCTTCGCCCACCGCGTCGCGAAAGGCGGGGAAGGTCGCAATGTTGCTGACGTCTAGCTCAAGAGCGACTGTCTTGCCGCCGTCGGCTTCGATCTTGCTGACAACCTCCTCGGCAGCTTGCCTGTTGCTGTTGTAGGTGAGGATGACGCCCATACCGCGCCTAGCGCACTCGGTCGCGATGCTGGCGCCGAGGCCGCGGCTTCCTCCGGTGATGATGGCGATGCTCATGTGGTTCTCCCTTGATTGGATGACCATATGATAGCCATGTTGTCCTCGTGAGCGCTCGCACGATTCTCTTCGAACTTTGCCTATTTCTGCTTTCTCGTTGCATCTGAGCTGTCCGTGTGGAATGATAAGTTCATTCCAGTCAGCCCTGACATCTCCCTCCGTGCGGCCGCGTCGTGGCCGAAAGCAGCGTACTCTTCTTTTGGGTCGCCCGAACCTACTCCCAGGATCAGGAGTCCGCCCGAGAGCGTCTGGACGCCGATAGCAGCCTTTGCCGTATACGTAGGGCGACGAATGGGAAGCACGATCGCTGCGTTACCGAGCATGATCGTATTAATCCCGCTCGCCAGCGCTCCGAGGAAGACGAAGGGATCGAGATGGCCTATATCCTCCGGATACCACGGACCGTTGAAAGGCACGTCCCTTTCTCAGAGAGCAGCAATGCCGGCAACCTACGCAAGCTGGATCTGTCGCGCGTGATCAACTGGGCTCCCCGGAGCGCCACCGACTGGCAGGACGCGGCCTACCGATATGCAGCCATCGAAAAGTCGGCAGAATTCGGGTTTCGCGTTTGAAAGCATTCTCCGGCGCGGGCAACTGATGCGCGGTGCCGCGCCAGAGATAGGTGCAAGGTGGCGAGCTTGCATCGCTTGAGCCCACTGCCCACCAACCCAGCTTCCGATCGTTTTCCGAAGCTACGTCCGCGAACTCCGAATTCACCGCCCCGCCTGAGTAATGTAGCTCAGATTTTGACAGAGGACCAAGGAGCTTCTGCCGGATAGGGGATAATCCGCCAACCCACTATACAGCGATGCACCGGGGCTCATGTTCACAACGAATCCCGGTGCCACTGTCGAGTGCGGCTAGGCCATAGGATCAGCCCGCGTCGGCCTCAGCTGGCGCTGCAACGTGGTGGCTGATATCGCCGAACAGCCGAGGCTCGAGGGCACGTGAAGCGAAACGCCACGAACCGTCCACGAACTCGAAGCTGTCGATGTACCGACCCGTCACGATCGGCTGCAAAGGCAGGCCCGGAGCCTCCTGATGGACGGTGAAATAGCAGACCGATTTTGCTGACGTATCGCTCTCGATGTCGATGAGAACGTTTGAGACTGCATGCCAGGTCCGCGGCGTGCTATCTTCGTGGTATTGAAGGTTAGTCCTCAGAAAGTGGGCTATATTGTCGGGACCGGTAATGACACCATTGGGCACCTCGAACCGGGCGTGCGCCAGAAGCTCGGCGTTCGCCTCGACCTTTCCATAGTCTAGGTTGTGGGTATAGGCAGCGAGCAGATGACGGATTTCGCTTTCGATCACGAGACGATCAAGGCCGCTCGGCTTGGACGTACTGGAAGACATAAAAACTCCTTCTCTTCTCGTAGTAAATTGTCAGCCCGATGCATTCGCGGATTTGCCAGCGAGTGCTCTAGGAAGGATGGGCTCACTCTTTCCAACCGTTGGAACGCTCGATCCTGCAAAGCGGCACACTGGTATCAAACATGGTGTGCGCTGGCGCTGAGTGCCCATCGGTGCCGCCGGCTTCAGCTCGGGGGCTGGGGGGGGAAGCCGACGGCACGCCAGGCCATGACCGGGTAATTCCGCGATCATAGCAATCCGGCATGAAACTGATGATCAGACCTGCGAAGCGCCACCGTCGGCGAAGAGCTCCACGCCGTTGATATAGCTTGCAGCGTCGCTTGCCAGGAATGCGACAGCCTGGGCGATTTCCTCGGGCTGACCAATGCGGCCGATGGTGCTGCGGCCATTGAGGAAGTCGAGCGCCTCTTCGGCATGATCACCAAAGAACGAGCGCAGCGAGGCGGTGTCGGTCGGGCCGGGGCTCACGATGTTAATGCGCACTCCCGAACCCTTGATTTCCGTAATCCAACCGCGAACCATGGCGCGAATAGCTGCCTTGGCGCCGCCGTAAATACTCATACCGGGACCGGGCTGGATCGAGGCCGTGGATCCAACGATCACAATTGCGCCGCCTTCTCCCATCAGTGGCAGGGCCTTCTGGACGCAGAACGTCACGCCTTTGACGTTGCCATTGATGGTGCGGTCGAAATACTCTTCGGTTAGCGATGCAAGCGGCACGATCTCGCCTGCGCCTGCGTTTGCAACCAGAAGGTCGAGCTTGCCGTGTTCCGACTTGACCTGCTCGTAAAGCCGATCGAGATCGGCGAGGGTCGAAACCTCTGCCTGAACGCCCTTGGCGCCTTCGCCCAGTGTTTTCACCGCCGCATCGAGCTTTTCCTGATTGCGGCCGGTGATGATAACTTTGGCCCCCTGCGATACAAGGTTCTGTGCGATCGCGAGACCGATGCCGGATGTGCCGCCGGTAATGACGGCGACCTTCTGATCGAATGACATATTTAAATCCTAAGCTGGCTCGTTGATGTATCGATCACTATATATACCGACGCCGGCTGGAGGCAAGCACTTTGTAGCAACCCCTATAAAATAAGCCTTTTGGGCGTATGTTGGCTTTAGCGATCACTAAAGTTTTGCAATCTGAGCAGGTAAGTGGCCTGCAGGGGGCTTCGAACCTGACTGGCAAGCCCGGCCATTCTCACCGATCACTCCACCGTCGTGCTAACGCGCTCCGGCCGTGCCCGCAGTTGTTGCAGCCGCGCTCCTCAAAGTGGGAGGATTTTGCCAACCGCCACCAAGAGACCGGAATAGATCAATCTGGGCATCGGCGATGCGCGAATCTGCCGCTGCCAAGTCGGTATCCACGTCTGCCAGAGTACGCTCGGCGTCGAGCACCTCGAGGAAGTCAATCTGCCCCTCTCGTTGCCGGGCGCGGGTAATGCGAGCCGCGGTTGCGGCATTATCACGCGCCTGCTTAAGCCGTGTTCGGCGATCAAGCTCGCGTGCGTATGTCGAGAGCGCGGTCTCGGTTTCCCGTAAGGCAGTTAGGATAGTGCCGTCGAATGTCGCGAGGGCACCGCGGGTCTCAGCCTCGGCGCCGGCAATCCGCGCACGCGCCGCCGACTGGTTGAGCGACCAATTGAGCAGCGGGCCTAGCAGCCACCGGATGGGGCCACCGCCGAACAGGTCGTCCACACTATTGCTGGTCGAGCCGCCCGATGCACCGAGGGATATATGCGGATATAGATCCGACGTTGCGACCCCGATCCTGGCTGTCGAGGCCGCAAGGCGGCGTTCCGCCGCCCTGATGTCGGGACGTCGCCCGAGAAGCGCTGCTCCGTCGCCAACCGGTATCGGCTGACCTAGCCGCGGCGTCGTCGTGCGGGCGGATGCGGCGGGGGGCAGATCCTGCGGAGTACGGCCAGTCAGGGTAGCAAGAGCGAAGAGTGCCGCCTGCCGCTCTGCTGCGATAGCAGGGACGAGTGCGGCGCGCTGATCGCGTAGCGTCGCGATGCGGACCTGATCCAGCTTTGCGGCGCGCCCGGCCTCGACCCGCTTGCCGGTCAGCGTGGTGGATTTGTCAAGCAGATCCACGGTGCGCTCGGCTACCGCTTGACGCTCTGCGGCACTGGCAGCATCGACATAGGCACGGGTCGTCGCGGCAACGATCGCCACGCGCACGGCGTCCGCGTCGGCCTCGGCAGCGGCAACGTCACCTCGCGCTGCCTCTACATTACGGCGCACGCGGCCGGCGAGGTCGACTTCATAAGCGACTTCCAGCCCGACGTCGTAATTGGCGCGTTCGCGATCGAGACCGGGCAGCGACTGGAGCTGGGAATACCGTCCGTATGTGCCTTCAACTCCGGCGGTCACGCGCGGCTCGCGGTCGGACTTGGCGCCGCGTAACGCTGCACGCGCACCATCGAGACGCGAGACTGCAACGCGCAGATCGGTATTGGCGGTTAAGGCATCGGCGACTAACCCGTCCAAGACGGGATCGCGGTACATCTGCCACCAGTTGTCAGACACCGTGGTCGAAACGGTTGCCGCGCTCGTGGAGACGAACGGCGTGGCGCTCTTGGCTGGGCTCAATGGTGCGACATAGTCGGGCCCGGCCGCACAGGCGGAAAGCGCGAGTGCGGGCAGGGTAGCGACGAACATTGCGGACTTCATGGTCTTGTCCCTTATTCGGCCGGCGCAAGGGTCGACACAGGAGCGGGTCGAAGGCGCTGCACCCGCAGCGCGAGAGCGCGTGCCACTACATAAAAGGTCGGCGTGAAGAGCAGACCGAATCCCGTCACGCCAATCATGCCAAAGAAGACGGCGGTACCAAGCGCCTGGCGCAACTCGGCGCCGGCGCCTTCGGCGATCACTAGCGGCACGGCGCCAAGGATAAAGGCAAAGCTGGTCATGAGGATCGGCCGCAACCGGTCCTTCGCAGCGCGGACAGCTGCTTCGACTGGCGACAGCCCGTCCTGTTCCTCGGCCTGCTTCGCGAATTCGACGACGAGGATCGCGTTCTTGGCAGCAAGCGCGATCAGGACGACCAGCCCAATTTGTGTCAGGACGTTATTATCCATCCCCCGCAAATTGACGCCGGTCATTGCTGCCAGCAGGCACATCGGCACGATCATGATGATGGCGAGTGGTAGAGTCACGCTTTCGTACTGTGCAGCTAGCACGAGAAATACGAAGAGCACTGCCATCCCGAAGACCAGACCAGCGGTACTTCCGGCAGACTTCTGCTGGTAGGCGATACCCGTCCAATCGTGCGTGTAGCCGTTGGGGAGCGACGCGTCGGCGAGCTTTTCCATCGCGATAAGTGACTGACCAGAGGAATACCCTGGCGCAGTGTCGCCATCGACCTCGACCGCCGGGAACAGGTTATATCGAACGACGCGATACGGACCGGTCTTGTCGCGGAACGTGGAGACGGAGCCTACCGGCACCATCTCGCCGGAATTGGACCGGGTCTTGAGATTGGCGATATCGGCGGTCGTATTGCGGAATGGTGCATCGGCCTGCGCGGTGACGCGGTACGTACGGCCAAGCAAATTGAAGTCGTTCACGAATGCCGAGCCAAGATAGACCTGTAGGGCCTCGAATACGCGCTCGGGCGGCACGCCAAGGAGATTGGCTTTGGCGCGATCGACATCTGCAAAGACCCGCGGCGTTGCAGTGTCAAAGAACGTATAGACCTGGCTTAGGCCATCGGTCTGGTTTGCCTTTGCGATCAGGGCAGAACCCGTCTTGCCGAGTTTAGCGTAGCCCTGGCCTTGCTGGTCCTGCACCATCATGCGGTAGCCACCGGCCGAACCGATTCCCTGGATCAGCGGCGGCGGGACGATCAGAAGCCGAGCCTCATTGATGTCGGCGGTAGCCTTTTTCGCCTCTGCCATGATATCGGCTAGAGTGACGCCCAGTTCCTTGCGTTCCTCGAAGCTCTTGAGCGGTATATATGCCGCGGCGCTGTTAGGTGCGAGCGTCTGCGAAGGCCCATCAAATCCGGCAAGCATGATTGCACCCTTCACACCCGCAAGCGGTAGGATGCGCTTTGCCACCTTTTGCATGACAGCGTCGGTACGCTCGACTGAAGCGCCGGGTGGGAGTTGCACAACGGTCAGAAAGTATCCCTGATCTTGCGCGGGCACAAAGCCGCTCGGGGTGAACGCGAAAACAGCGACGGTAATCGCGATAAGGGCGGCGTAAGCGATCATCATTCGTTTCGGTGCTGTCACCAGCTTGTAAGTCAGGCGTGCATAGCGCTCGCTCATTCGCTCAAAGCCGCGGTTGAACCGATCGCCGGCGTTGCGAAGCGTGCGCTTGAGACGGCCGCCAGTGCCAGACGGCGCATGCTGTCGCAGCAACATTGCCGCGAGCGCGGGCGACAGTGTCAGAGACACCAAGAGCGAAATGATCGTGGCCGTCGAGATCGTCACCGCGAATTGACGGTAGAAAGCTCCTGACAATCCGGTGAGGAACACGGTCGGCACGAAGACCGCGCACAGCACCAGCACGATTGCAACAAGAGCGCCCGACACTTCGTCCATCGAGGTGCGCGCCGCCTCCAGAGGAGAGAGCCCGTGCTCGAGGTTGCGTTCCACATTCTCGACGACGACGATTGCGTCATCGACGACAATGCCGATGGCCAGTACCAGCCCAAAAAGCGAAAGATTGTTGAGGCTGTACCCGGCGGCGGCCAGTACCGCGAAGGTGCCTACCAAGGAAACCGGAATCGCGATAATAGGGATGATTGCTGCACGCCATTTCTGCAGGAAGACCAGGATCACGAGCACCACCAAAACCATGGCCTCGACCAGCGTGTGCTTCACTGCGTCGATCGATTGGGCGATGAATTCAGTCGGATTGTAGATGATGCGGTATTCTAGGCCCTTGGGGAAATCCTTCGACATTGCCTCCATCTCGGCCGAAACCGCTTGCGCTGCGGCAAGAGCATTCGAGCCAGGGCGCTGAAAGACAGCCGCGATCACGGTCGGCTTTCCGCTCAGGTAAGTGTTCGCCCCATAATCTTGGGCACCGAGTTCAACGCGGGCCACGTCCGAAACGCGGACCTGCCCACCGTTCGCGTCGGTGCGGATAACGATATCGGCAAACTGCTGGGGATCGGTCAGGCGGCCTTGCGTCTCAACGTTCAGCTGAAACGCGTCGGGTTGGGCGTACGGCGGTTGGCCAAGCGTACCGGCAGCAACCTGGACGTTCTGGGCCCGCAAGGCCGATACGATTTCTCCGGCGGTCAGATCGAGAGCGGCCGCGCGGCCCGGATCAATCCAGATACGCATTGAAAAGTCGCGGCTGCCGTGCAGTTGCACGTCGCCGATCCCATCGATACGGGCAAGGCGATCGCGGATCTGGGTCAAGGCATAGTTCGAAATATAACTGCGATCGAGCGAGCTGTCCGGTGAAATAAGGTTCACCACCATCAGGAATTCAGGCGACGTTTTGCGCGTCACCACGCCCAGGCGCTGCACCTCTTCCGGCAGACGAGGCACCGCGACAGCGACGCGGTTCTGGACCAGGACCTGGGCCGCATCCAGATCCGTGCCGATTTTGAAGGTGACAGTTATCGTAACCTTGCCGTCGCCCGTCGACTGGGACGACTGGTAAAGCATATGATCGACGCCATTGATCTCCTGCTCGATCGGCGCGGCAACCGTTTCAGCGACTGTTTCCGCAGAAGCGCCGGGATAGGTTGCGCTTACAGTGACCGTTGGCGGCACGATGTCGGGATATTGTGACACCGGCAGGCTCGTGTATGCAAGAGCCCCTACGATCGTGATTACGATCGCGATGACGGCAGCGAAAATCGGCCGGGTGATGAAAAAGCGCGAAAAGCGCATCAGCTTGGTCCTCGAAGAAGAGGGCACGCGTCTCACCCGCCATCCCGACGTGCGTCGGGACGCGGGGGGCCGCAGCGTGGTGAATCCAAATCTGGTTCCCGACCTTGGTCGGGAGAGCGGGAGGCTATCGGGTCATCGTGGCTGCGCCGGCGAGGGCTTGCGCCATGGGCGCTTCGGCGGAAGCTGATGCCGAGATCCGTCCAGGTTGGGGCGAGACTTTCGCTCCCGGGACCGCCATCTGAGTTCCAACGATCACGACCCGGTCATCGGCGTTCAGCCCGGAACGGACCACCCGAAGCCCATTGACTACCGGTCCAAGCACAACCGGCTTTGCGGCGACAACGTTATGACTGTTGACTGTCAGAAGCAATTTCCGCGCCTGGTCGGTCTGCACCGCATCGTCAGGTACAAGCATCGCTCGAGCTTTGGCGCCGCTGGCCAGCCTCATTTTGCCAAACATGCCAGGCGCCAGGAAATAGTCGGGATTAGCAAGGACAGCCCGGCCGCGGATGGTGCCGGATCGCTGATCAAGTCCATTGTCGGTAAAGTCCAGACGACCTTTCCAGCGATGTTCGCTCTCGTCCTGCAATTGGATTTCTACTGCCGCCGCTGCCGCGCCCGGCTGGTGCGCGCGCTGCGTCTTGAGGTACAGCGCCTCGGAGCCGTTGAATGTAAAGTAAATGGGATCGAGAGCGTTGATAGTGGTCAGCACCGTGCCGCCGGTGCCTTCACCTCCGGCAACCTGATTACCTGGATCGACGCGCCGATCGGAGATGCGGCCACTCACAGGCGCGCGCACCTGCGTGAATGACAAGTCGAGCGCAGCGGCGCGGACTCTTGCCTGCGCGGCAGCCAATGCCGCCTGAGTGGCTTCGACGCGGCCACGCAAAGAATCTATTTCCGCGGCCGATACCGCTTCGTCTTGAACCAGACGATTGGCTCGCGCGAGGTCGGTGCGCGCAAGCTTGAGGCCGCTGGCAGCGCTCGCCTGGTTGGCGCGCGCTTCAGCAAGGCCGGCAGCAAGGGGGCGAGGATCAATTGTGAAAAGCAGCTGGCCTTTCTGAACAATTTCACCGTCACGGAAATGAACTCCCGTAACTTCGCCAGCGACGCGCGGTCGAATTTCGACGGTACGGCTGGGGGCAAAGCGGCCGATGTAATCGTCCCATTCATTGACCTCGCGCACTAATGGCCGGGCGACCGTGACAGCGGGAGGGGGCAGCGCCGCCATCGCCGCGTCCGGACGGTCGAAAAGCTTTACGCAAGCGACTATGAGCAGCGCCGCCGGCACGACGATGACGGCACGCTTCTGCCAACGACGCCTGACTCGCTTGCCCTGATCGGCCTCGACATCGGCGGCTTCCAAGGAAGTAATCATGTTCATGCTGAGATCCTTCGGGTCTGGCATTCCATGTGCTCGCTGGTGACACTCTGGATGAGCGGTCCCATCCAGGCTTTCCGCAAGCACTCGGATGGGAAGTGCGGGTTTGGTTCATGCATCGGCAGACCGGAACCGCGACCCATTGCATGGAGGATCAACGAAGCTAGGGCATTTGAGCCCCCCTGCGGCACTATGCTTCCCATTTCCCGCATCAGGCTTGCGGTTGCGGGCCTTGGTTCCATGTCGACCATACTACTTCTTTCCAGGACTGCTGCGTCCGGCTTTTCGATGCATCGGCGTCGAATCTTCAGCGGCCGCTACGGAAATGATGTAGCGACCGCTAAGGCACAACGTTTACCCGTGCAAGTAGATTTTAGCGCTCGCTACAATCTGGGCGACGTCCGTCTTGAAATTATTTAGCGACTGTTATATCTGAAAGCGACGCGGGAGAAAAATTATGGATGCATTAAAGCGCAAGCGCCGGGGGGGTTTTGATCGCGATGAAGGCGTCGCCAAGGCCCAGGCATTATTCCATCATCGTGGGTACGACGCGGTTGGCGTGGCAGACCTGACCCGGGAGCTCGGGGTCAATCCGCCCAGCTTATACGCTGCCTATGGGAGTAAAGCTGAACTGTTCAGGCGGACGCTGCAGCGGTACGCATCAACGAGCGCGCTCCCGCTTGCCCGAATTCTGAAACCGGGCCGACCTCCGGCGGAGGCGCTTTCGGCGCTTTTGGTTTCCGCGGCGCGGCAGTACGGTAGCGATAGTCAGGCACGTGGTTGCCTTGTAACGGAAGCGACCCGTGCCGACGATGACCAGGCGCGCCAGTTCGCCTCAGATCTTTCGCAAACCTTTACGGATGTAATTCGAGCGTATGTGGAATCTGTGCATCCCAAACGGGCGCGCCAGATCACGGATTTCGTGGTGGTGACCACGCGCGGGCTTTCCTCTTTCGCGTGTTCGGGAATGTCTCAAGCACGGCTAATCGAAGCAGCAAAGATGGCCGGGCAAGCACTGTCGAGCGAATTCCGAGATGAGACTTATTGAAAACAATTTGCCCGCTGATCGAGGGCGGTCGGCTACGACCCGCTGCGAGGCAGCACGACGCCCTCTTGCGCGACGGTCGCCATCAGTTCCCCGGAGCGGGCGTATAGCAAACCACGCCCAAGCCCACGACCCTGACCTGCCCAAGGGCTTTCGGTTACAAACAGCACCCAGTCGTTGAGACGCGGGGCATGGTGAAGCCACAAGGCGTGATTTAGACTGGCGAAGCGGATGCGGGCGTCTGCTCCCGGCACGACATGCGGCGCCATAGCCACTCCGAATAGAAACGCGTCGGATAGGTACGCAATCAGACAGCGGAGCATGGCCGGGTCGTCGATTGCTGCTGCGCTCGGAAGGCGCAGCCACGTTGCCCGGCGTGGCGGTCCGGTGTGCAAGAACATGGCATCTGGATCCACAAGTCGCCTCTCCAGCGGCCGCCTCCTTCCAAAAACCTTGCTAGAAAACGCGGGTAGGGCGGGTCCCTTTGCGATAATGTAATCGACGATATCCTGGCACTGATCGACAGAAGGGATATTGTCCGGAGCCGGCCTGAAGTGGGCTGGTCCCTCGCGAAAGGTGGCGAATGTGCAGGCCATTTCAAATAAGGGCCCACCTTTCTGAAGCGCGGTGACGCGCCTTACGGTTGTGGATCGGCCATCGCGCAGACGGGTGACCGTGTAGGTCAGCTCCTCGTCCAATCGGCCAGGCGCCAGAAAGAAAGCATGAGCGGCATGAACCAGTTGGTCCGAAGGGACCGTAGCACTCGCAGCCACAAGAGCTTGCGCGAGGAATTGACCACCGAACACGGCGCCGCTGTAATTTGCTTCGGCGACCGTTGCGCGGAATTGGTCACCACCGAGCGGTTTCAAAGCCAATAAGTCTTTAGCATCAATTCCCGACCAGTAGGCGAGGGGATTGGGAGAAGGCATCAGGTCTCTCGCTTTGATTGGAGTTTTCCCGCATCGCGGCTTTTCGGGATGGTCATACAAGGGAGCACCCGACCCTAAAATACGAGCAAGTCTTCATCGACAGTACCGCGTTTTCACCTCGTCAGGCGGTGCGAGGGCCGATATCAAAGCGCATCTCAAGTGGTTCATGCTCGCGCTCGTTCAAAAGGGTCTGAACTTCCTCGCCCGTCGAACGCTTAGAACCGCGCCGGCCGCTGCCAACCCAGCTGCGAGCAACAGCGCTGCGTACGGTCCTTCTTGACCGAAGCGACCCAACAAGAGCGCCGCAAACGCCGCGCCGAAGGCTTGCCCGGTCAAGCGCGCGGTGCCGAGCATGCCACCTGCAGAACCACTTCGTTCCAACGGCGCTGACAAAATGATCGTACGATTGTTGGGCGATTGAAAAAGTCCGAACCCGAACCCGCACAATGCTAAGCGCCAGGCGAAATCCATCTTGCTCGTAGGATCGTGGGTAAGCGCAAGGAGGATAATGCCCGCGCTCATGCAAGCGAGGCCCACGGCGCCGAGGATCCCCGCGTGAACTCGGTCGGCTAATCTACCCGCGAGTGGCGCGGTCAATCCGACGGCGATGGGCCATGCCATGAGCAGCAATCCCGAACTGGCTACGTCGAAACCGAGGTGACGTTGTAGATGGAACGGCAGTGCAACGAGTGCCAGGAGTTGCGCGCAGAAGGTCGCCGCGGACGCACATAGAGACAGACGGAATATCGGAAGAGCCAGCAGATCCATAGGCAGCATCGGCGTTTCCAATCGAGTCTGGCTGCGGATCATCCATATGAGGCTTGCGATCCCTGCCACGAAAAGACTCGATGACAGAACCGCCCCGGACGAATGCGCCATCGCCGAAAGACCGCCGATCACAAGCCCAAAAGTTGCGGCTAGTTGGATCGTGCTGCGCAAATCGAACTGGCGGATTACCCGGTGGCTCTGGGGGAGTCGTCTCCATCCAATCACCACACCGGCTAGGCAGATCGGGATGTTGATTGCGAAAATCCATGGCCAGCTCGCGAACGAGAGAATTACACTTGCAATCCCCGGGCCGAGGGTCCCCGCCGTGGCGACGATAATAGCGTTGCCCCCGATCGCTCGACCCAGAGACTTTGAGGGGAAGATGTACCGCACTATCGCCGTATTGACGCTCATAATGCAGGCCGCCGCTACACCTTGAAGCGTGCGTGCGGCCACTAGCATCAACAGCGTTGACGAGAACGCGCACAGACCGGAGGCTACTGCGAAAAGGATCAGGCCGGTCATGTAGATGCGCCGATATCCGTAGATCTCACCCAGCGACGCGAGCGGCAGCAATGCAATCACCATGACAAGCTGGTAGGCATTGACCAGCCAGATCGTACTTGCCGCAGATACACCAAACTGCGCGGAAAGCGTAGGAAGTGCTAGGTTGATGATCGAGCCATCCAAGGCAGCAAGTGAAAGCCCTATGACGACGGTGGCATAAGCGCGAGGTCGGTGTTTTGGCTCCAGGCCGTCGGGCAGGACACCTTCGTTAAGCGAGCGAATGGCGTGCAAGGCTTCCCGGTTAGAGGTGGCGAGAGTTTCGGCATCGCCCATTGCGGCATTCGAGGGCGAATAGTCCGGTATCTGACCACGTCCAGACCTGGCGTCGCTCATGTGTAGATGGCAGTTGCGCGGCGCTTTCGCCCTTTGAAGGCCGCGTGCGGGACTAATCGCCTGGAATTTTTTTCCCGCTTCGCACCTACTCTGCGAAGCAAGCCCGTTAGCGAGGCCGAACGGTTCGACCCGGCTTCACAAGCGTTTTGCGCGAACCAATCGTCGAACTTCGCTACGCTGCGGTACTGCTCCCCCCTGGCTGAGGCTGATTGTTCAAATCTTTCCACGCGGGGCTCCGATCGGCTGTCAGCCGGGACCAGAGGAGGTAATCTGTGGGGCCACAAGTTCCCTTTCTGGCGCAAGGCATGCGTTCAGCTCATGGCACGTGGCGATACCTGAACATGACGGCGGGCGGGCGGCCCTTTCAAGCCAAGCAAGGAAGGCTCGCGACTTCCGGTTCGGTTCGGTACGAGGTGCCCACAATACGTAATAAGCCATTGGGCGACTTACAGGCGCAAACAGAGGCACCAATGAACCGGACTCGAAGTCCTGCTGAAGCAGATGTGTTTGGCCCATGGCGATACCAAGCCCCTCTGTCGCGGCTTGATAGGTAAGCAATGAGCTCTGAAACTCCATCCCTCGGGCATCGATATCGCCATGCCCCATCGACGAGAGCCAGTCCCCCCAGTCATTCCGACGATAGCGCGAGACAAGCAATCGCTGGCCTGCGAAGTCGTCTGGCGTTTCGAGCGGGCCGTGTCTTTCAAGGAACGCTGCGCTACACACCGGCTGTATAAGGTCTGGGAAAAGCGGCCTGGCGTTAGCCGGCCTCTTGTCGTCCGCTATGAGTTGGATAGCGAGATCAATCTCACCTTGAGAAAAATCGATGGGCGCGATTTCGGTGCCGACCTGGACATCGATATCCGGGTACTCTTTGTTGAAGGACGGTAGCTGCGGTATCAGCCATCGCAAGGCAAACGTCGGATACACCCGAAGCGATAGCGGTCGCTGCGATCCGCTCTCACGAATCGAACTGCTAGCCTCCACTATCGCGGCAAAAGCTGGCGCCACCGTTCTTGCATATTCTTCGCCCGCCTCCGTCAACCGCACTCCCAGGCGCTCGCGCCTGAACAGTTCGACGGAAAGCCAATGCTCGAGCAGAGAAATTTGCCGGCTGACGGCGGATTGCGTGACGCCCAGTTCACTGGCCGCATGGGTAAAATTTCCCAGCCTGCATACGACTTCGAAGACGTGCAGTGCTTTAAGGGGCGGGACGGTCCGGTTCACTTTCCGAAGATAAGGGCGGCCTCGCCCCTGGTCCAGTAGCGGCTCGTGGCAGTCCATGAATAATTGCGATGGGTAGAACGAGCTAGCGCGACGGACACGGCGGGGGTCTTGCACCTCACCGAGTCAGTCGATCCCGGTCTCCTTCGTGGACGACAGCTCCACTTCTGTTTCGTCCAAGCTCGCCGGACATCCTATCCGCTCGTTCGGACGAGCAGCCCTCGGAAGACATTGAGCTGCCTCCAGCAGCTTGGAAAACTCTCTGGAGCGATATAGCCTCGATTAACGAGGCTGGTCATGGCCCAGCCGATCGGCTGCCTTTTCGGCTGCTTTCCAAGATGTCTGTTCATGAGGATGGACTTACCCGACCACACCATCAACGTCAGAGAAATCTACCGTGATGTGAGAGGCGTCCACCGCGTCGAGAACAGCTCGCACTCGCTGTAAGCTGAAGCCGCGGGCAGGCAATCGCAGCTTTCGCAGATCTACCATACCATAAAATGTCACATCCGAAGTTTTCCTTACGGGTCGTGCCGCCCAGCATCGTTTGGGTTTGCATGAAGGGGCAGCGGTTCGGGGCCGGAGCTTTCCACATCGCGAGCCTGCACCGGTTTCGTCCGGCGCGCGCGACGGACCCCGCTGACGATTGCCCCTGGATGCTACCAGGGAGCACCACGTGCACGAAGACCGCGTTAATACGAGCCTCAAAACCGCCCGACACTTCCGTTTTCAGGTTGGTTCACGCCCGGGCCGCCATGCGCTCAAGCTGGGCACCTGCCTCAGCGGAGCGGCCGCCGCTCTGCTGATCGGCGCGGCCCCAGCCACTGCCGCGCCAGCCTGCGCCGTCCTGACCTTGACTGCTGTGACCTGCCCGTCCACGACCAGCTATCCCAGCGGTATTCATTACGCCGTCTCCTCCGACCATATCCCGCAGGACCTGACGGTCCATCTCGATGACGGTATGTCGGTGATAACCGGAGACGATTACGTCAACGGCATCACTGTCACCAATTTCTCGGGCGGCGCAGCATCGGTAATTGCCGGTGGCTCGAGTAGCGTAACTACCTACGGCATCGGCTCGATCGGAGTGGCGGGCAACACCAATGCTGGCGACCTGACGATTCATGTCGGCGATATCTCTACCCAAGGTAGCGGGGCACATGGCATCGTGGCAGGCAGCGTCTCCGGCGCCGTCGACGTGCACGTGGGCGTGGTGAAGACGGACGGTGATTTTTCCGATGGCGTACACGTCACCGGATACGGTGGGCCAATCTTGATCTCCGCTGCCAGCGTCGAGACCGGCGGGCTCTATTCGCGTGGCATCTATGGCCTGAGCACCCAAGGAAGTCTGACCGTCGATGCGGGTTCGGTGGCGACCCGTGGGAACTATTCAGTCGGCATCAATGCTCAGGCCGGTCAGCAGCCGCTGTTCGATGAGGAGACCGGCCAGGCCACGCCCGGTGCACCGACTAACCTCACCATCCACGCCGGCCGCGTGAATACGGGCGGCTATGCCTCCGACGGTGTCATTGCTACCAACTTTACGATGGGTGAAACCGAGGTGTCGCTCGGCGATATAAGTACGACTGGCGACCAAAGTTGGGGTGCTTACGTCGCTGGTTTTGGCAACGCGTCCCTTTCAGCCGGAACCGTGGAAACCGCAGGCATCGGCTCTGCCGGGCTGGCCGCAGTCAGCATCAACGGCGACGTCAGCGTCAGCGCGGGAAGTGTCATCACCCATGGCGATTTCGGGAACGGCATTAACGTGCTCGCTTATGGGGCAGACGCCCATCTTACGATCAATGCGGGCCACGTCACCACCAACGGTAATGGCTCCACAGGTATCTATGCCGGCGGATCGGCAGGCTACCTGGGCGATGACCACAACTTCGCGATCCGCGCGGACGCCGTCACTACCAACGGCGACGGCGCGGCCGGTGTAGTGGTCAAGACCGGCGGCGACATCAATGTCGAACTTGGCACCGTAACCATCAACGGCGACCGCTCGAGAGGGGTGATCGTTCAGACCGGTGTTGGCGACATCAACCTGACGATCGGCAGCATCGAGACCAACGGGCAGGCGTTCGCGGGCCGCGACGAGGCCGGCCTCGTCATCAACAACGACCAGGGAGTCGTCAACGGCATGGTCGGGCAGGTTTCGACCCATGGTGATCACTCTGCAGCAATTTCTGTCAATGGCTTCGATACCGAGCAGAACTTAACCATCACCGGTTCCCTGACGACAACCGGCGGTTCCGCGAACGGGTTCACCGGTTCATTCGATACCGGTTCGCTGAATCTTGAGGTGAACTCCGTCAGCACGAGCGGTGCTTACAGCAACGGCATCCAGTTTTCCAATCGGTCAGGTGAGACCGTTGTCAGCGCAGGGACCATCGCGACGAGCGGTGATGGCTCTGTGGGTGTTTCGCTTACAGGCGTCAGCTACGACGGCCTCGCGCACCAGATATCGCTGGACGCGGGCGTGATCACGACGGGAGGGGACCAGGCTTCGGGGATCGAGGTGCTGGCCCTGGGCAACGACGCGGCGATCCATGCGGGGTCGGTCGCTACCGGCGGGGCCTATTCCTCGGGGCTCAAGGTGACGGCTGTGCGGGGCTACACTGATGCGGGGGCGTTTGGCGGGGATGTGGTGGTGGACGCCGGTACCGTCGTCACGAGCGGCGACAATTCGCGCGGCATCGAGACGCTTACCGATGGCAGGACTTCGATCACCGCCGGATCGGTCACGACCTCGGGCACAAACTCCGCAGGGATCCATGCCTATGGGTATGGCGACATCACCATCGATGCGGGCACCGTGAAGACCACCGGCTACCGTTCGGATGGGATCTACGCCAACAACAACGTCGGAGGCCTGTCGGGGGGCATCACCATCACCGCCGGCGAGGTGAGCACGAGCGGGCAGGCCTCGGCAGGGATCCATGCCGCTGCATATTATGGCAGCACCGCGATCACTGTCGGAAAGGTCTCGACGAGCGGGCAGGGCGCCGACGCGATCTATGGCTGGAGCTACTACGGCAACGTCGCGGTCGATGCCGGATCGGTCAAAACCGCTGGCGACGGCGCGCGCGGGATTGTCGCCTACTCGGGCGGCACGACGACGATCAACGTCGACGATGTCACGACGACCGGCCGGGGGACCAGCGCCTCGTACGACGCAGGCGGCATCAAGGCGGTTGGCGCGGCGGTGCACGTCACTGCCGGATCGGTGAGCACGACCGGCGACTACTCCGCTGCCATCTATGCCAGCAGCAATTTCGTCCACGACAATGGCCAGGTCGAGCGCGATATCACCGTCAATGCCGGGACGCTATCAGCTGCGGGATATGGCTCGGACGGGGTTGATGTCATCAATGTCGGCCGCCGCGGCAACACGGCGATCACTGTCGATGCGATCAGTGCGAAGGGCGACTTTGGCTTCGGGGTCTATTCGTACAACGTGTCCGGTGACACCGTGATCAAGACCGGCGATGTCTCCACGAGCGGCAATGTCGGCCACGGCATCGATGCGATCGCACTGTACGGGGACATCACGGTCACGGGCAACACCATCTCCACCAGGGGAGATACGTCCTATGGCGTCATTGCGGTTGCCGGCGGGCAGCAGTTCTCTGCCGGCCAGAAGATCGACATTGACGTCGGCAGCATCTCGACCGCGGGTTACGGATCACATGGCGTCCAGGCCATCAGCCTCGGCCGTCAGATGGACACCACGATCAATGTAGGATCGGTCAAAACTACCGGCGACTATGCTCTTGGCGTATATACCTATGCAAACGGCACCAATAACAAGATAAATATTACAGCTGGGGATATCGAGACCAGCGGTAAAGGTTCTGTCGGCATCCGCAGCGTAAATTTCGGAATCGCGGGTAATACCTCGATCGACGTTGGTAGTGTCACAACAAAGGGCGACGCGGGAGCCGCTATCTTTGCCTACGCCTATGATGGTGGTGTAACAATAAGAGCCGGAACCGTGGAGGGGGGGCAGATTTCGGCGATTGCGAAATACGGCGATGTGTCGATTAACGCTGGTACGGTCCGGTCTGCGCAGTACTCAAGCCCTGGCATATTTGCGACCGGACAGAATGTATCGGTCAAAGTCGACAAGGTAGAGGGGACCGGCCGACTGGGGCCGGCGATCCTGGCAACCTCGGCGGGGCTCACTCGGGTTGATGCAACGGAAATCCTCACGACGACCGAAAGCGGGTTTGGTGTCATCGCCGAAGGGCGGGAGGTCGCAGTCAACGTCGGCAAGGTTGTGACGACGGGCAGCGCATCCACGGGAATCTACTCCCTTGTCTACGGAAGCGGTCACCATGGCGATATCACAGTGACTGGTTCAATCCATACCAGTGGTCGTCTCGCCAGAGGCATTGAGGCAACGTCCGGGGGCACGCTCAGCATCCATAATGGAGGTGACATCCAGACAGCAGGCGACGACGCGGCAGGTATCATCGCCCGAGGGCTCGAAGGCGTAACCATTGATGGCGGTGGGACTGTGTCCACGAGCGGCAGCGGATCGACCGGCATTTTTGCTCTCGCGCTGAGCGGGAATGTGTCTATTAGTCAATCCAGCATCAATACCAGCGGTAACAATGCCGATGGACTTTATGCGAGCGTTTACGGGCAAGGCATCGATGGCAAGCCGGTAGGCGGTGAAATTCATGTGAACCTTGGCTCCGTCGCTACGACCGGCAAAGGCAGCGCCGGTATCGTTGCGCGCGCTAATACCGGTCCCGTCACGATCCTCGTCGGCGATGTGAGCACGACCGGGGACTTCGTGCCCGGTCATCTGCTTGGCGATGGTGAAACATACGCCGGGCCGCGCTTCAATCACGGCATCTTCGCAGTCGGTGCGAGTGTTGATGTCACCGCGACCGGGACCGTGTCTACGAGAGGCGACGGCGCCAAGGGGATTTATGCAATCGCTCTCGAAGGGGGTGTTACCGTCACCGGCGGGGACATAGTGACCGGCGGCTCGGACGCGAGCGCGATTTTCGCCTATGGCGACAAGGTAGTCGCATCGGCCGCAAACATTTCGACGAGTGGTGACTATTCGGCCGGTATCGTTACCCGAGGCTATTCCGGGGCGACCGCGGGTGCCGGCACGATCACGACAGAGGGTACGAACTCTATTGGCATGTCCGTGATAGCGGGTGGCAGTCATACCGTAGGCGATGCTGTTGCTACGGCCGATTCTGTCACGACCCATGGTTACCGCGCGTCAGGAATTTTCGCACAATCGGCATCTGGGAACGCTACTATCACAGCGGCGAGAGTCAGCACCGATGGTGACTATGGGACGGCAGTCAGTGCGCTTTCGCATTATGGCCGTGCGACTATCAACGTCCAGGACGTAACGACCAAAGGTTACAGGGCTGCGGGCATCGATGGGGCAGCCCAAGATGGGTCACTTTCGATTGCCGCTAGTAAGGTGGCGACTTATGGTGACTTCGCTGCGGCGATCGAAACAGTAACCATTAAATCCGGGCAAAACATCCAGGCCGCAGACCTTACGACTCACGGGGAACTGTCATTCGGCGTGTTCACCACGTCAGTTGATGCTGATGTCAATATCGTGGTTAGTGGCAGTGCCACCACGACTGGCGCTCGCGCCGAGGCGATCCGCACAAACAGCTACAACAGTCATGTGACCATTGCGGCTGCGAGCGTTTCGACAAGTGGGGACGAAGCAACCGGGATTCACGCCTTTGCAGTTGGGAACTTTGATAAATCGGGCAGTGTCTCTGTGGGATCAATAACAACCAGCGGAGCACTGGCGCACGGCATATGGCTGGAAAACCCTGACGATGGCGCGATCACTCTGGGCGAGACTGGGAGCGTGAAGACCGGTGGATCAGCCGCGGCAAGCGCGGGCCTCCACGATTTCGAGATCACCGCCGGCGCCATTCAGGTGACCGGCGTCGGTTCGATCGGCATCTACGCGGTTGGAACAGGAACGGTGACAGCGGCCGTTGGCAATATTTCTTCGGTCTCCGGGGAAGCGGTAAAGACGATCGCCCGTAACGGCAACAGCCTTGCGATTGCCGGCGCGGTATCCTCGAACAACGCCGATGCGGTCCTTGTTTCCGGCAGCGATGTAAGCGTTACCGTTGCCAAGGGAGGCTCGATTTCAGGAATTAACGGGATCGTCGCCAACGCGATTGGCGCATACACTCCCCCGGTTGGAGGGCCTGATCAGGGTGGAATCTTCCTTCCATTTGCCGACGATCGCGGCATTGTCACCATTGTTAACGCGGGGAACATCGAGGGGCACGAGTACGCCATCTCGGTCAATTCGGGGCGAGCGGCGATCGAAAATTCGGGTGCAATCAAGGGAGCTGTACGGACCCTGTTTGCAGATGACACTTTCACAAACAAAGGGGACTGGAGCTTCGCCAGTGACAGCGATTTCGGAGACGGTCGGGATGTACTGGTAAATTCGGGCATTGCCCGTCTGGGGCATGCTGAGGCGTCAAAACCGCTTTCCGTGACATTGCGAGGTCTCGAACGCTTCGAGAACGCAGGAACACTGAGCCTGCAGAACGGGCTGGCCGGTGATACGCTGACCCTGGAGGGAGATTACGTCGGGTTAGGGAACGCTAAGCTCGGCCTAGAAATCGGAGGGACGAGGGGCGCAGTCGACACTCTCGTGGTCGCGGGTGCTGCGACAGGCTCTACGACGATCGTGCTGGCTAATGTCCAAGGTAGCCGCGCCACCCTGCTGGGCGCCCCCTTGCGGGTGATCGCGGCGGGTGCTGGGTCCTCCGCGAATGCCTTCACAATGGGCGAATCAGATATCGGCTTTGTGCGCTACGGCCTTTCCTATGATCCAGCCGGTCGAACCTATAGCCTCGTAACAACTGCTGGGGCGGAGGTTTATCGTTTCGCGCGACTGAATGAGGGTGCCCAAGCGATCTGGCTTAAAAGCGCCGACGCCCTTACCAGTCACATGCGTTCGGTCCGGGACTTCGACGAAGCCGGCGAACGGCTGTGGGGTCAAATGTCGGGCGGGGTTGCCAATCGGGATGAAAAGCGCGCTGTAGCCGGAGGCGGCGGCTTCGGTGCGACGAGCTACGACCTCGACTACCGCCAGGATTTTTACGGAGCCGAGCTGGGGTTTGATGCGGTGCAAGGCGGTGGTGTAACGGCCGGCTTGATGGCGGGCTACATCAGTTCAACCCAGCGTTTTAAAGTCAATGGCGACAAAAGCGACACCGATGCCTTCAACTTTGGCGTCTACGGCGGCTTGAAAACTGGCGATCTGTTCGCGAACCTGCTGGTGAAATACGATCATTTCTCCACGCGCGTTTCCAGCAAGCAGATGGACTGGCGAGATCGTATAGAGGGCCATAGCATTGGAGCCCAAGCCGAGGCCGGGGCTCGGCTTGGTTCTGATAGGGTTTTCGTCGAGCCCGCCGTCAGCCTTTCGTGGCAATCGACGTCGCTGGGTGCCATCGAGGCGCTTGAGCAGACGATCGACTTCAAGCGAGGAGAGGGCCTGCGGGGGAGGATCGGTGCACGTCTGGGCGGTACGACCAAAGTTTCTGGCGCCGAAATCGTCTTCTATGGCTCGGGCGACTTTGTGCACGAGTTCAAAGGCAACGGGGCTGCCACGCTATTGAGCGGCGAGTCTTCGGCGGCGATATCAGGCGACCGCATGAGCGATTATGGCCAGGCGTCGCTGGGAATAGAGATAAAAGGCGTTGGGCCAGTTTCCGGGTTTGTCCAAGGCTCCGGCACATTTGGAAGCAGCTATTCCGGCGTAGACGGGCGTGCTGGTATCCGCGTCCGCTTTTGATAGCGAGAAGGCATTCGTATGCTCCGACAGATTCCGAGGTCTGTCGGAGCTCGAGGCTGCCTCCGATCCTTGATCCGGCCTATACGTAATTCGCGATCGCAGTTTGGCGCGTTACCCGCCAGGTGAGTAGCGGACCTGTTAACAACGACCGTCGCCTTGCCGTCCGTTGTGGACGAGCTGGAGGGTATTAGAACTACTTGGCTGATCCGACCGCTGATCATCGCGGTCCCGAGCCGGCCCTCCCTCTCGATGAGCTTAGCGGGCGGCGGTGATGACAAGGCAAGGAACCATTTAAAAGTGGAACTGGGTGCCTGCAAACGATAGATGGCCGCCCCTCCTGCCATCGCCGCTGCAACAGTCCTGCGGTATCGAGCGTCGCCCGCCCAGGGACGCTGGCATCCCGGCTGGTCTCTACCCGAATAACCTATTCGCGGGCGTGCTCGCTGAGCCTTTTTCCTGTTCGAAGGCAGAATGCGAAACTACGAAACAATCGCCAACGCTCCAAAACCAGCGATGAGGCACCTGATTTGCAACATCATTGGAGCACAAGTTGAGAACGGCGGTGGAATAGTCGGCCACGGTAGCGGCGGGATAGGTCCGCTGCGGGCGGCGTAAAAGTCGTCCACCTTGAAGCCTTTCTGCTTGGCAGGGAGGACTGAGGATTTTCAGCGTGGAACTCTATCTGAAGGTACGTCTGGCTTGCGCGGAAGGGCTGAGCCAGCGGAGCGCGGCGAAGCGTTTCAATGTGTCGCGCGAGACGGTGCGCAAGATGCTGTCGTTTCCCTCGCCGCCCGGTTACCGGCGCCAGGCAGCGCCTTGCCGTCCGAAGCTGGACGGGTTTGTAGCGATCATCGATGGCTGGCTCGACGGGGACCGGGGCGTTCCGCGCAAGCAGCGC
>Ga0247734_1000568_pt1 | contig 31404 bp, 23 predicted proteins | sample UWRJL103311B2_FD_180933 | JGI IMG/M metagenome (GOLD analysis project Ga0247734, IMG submission 180933) | Plant litter microbial communities from Arlington Agricultural Research Station in Wisconsin, United States - UWRJ-L103-311B-2 | ecosystem: Environmental > Terrestrial > Plant litter >...
ATTTCTATCCAAGGGACAGCTTTTGGAACCCCCAACTATAGACCAGCACCAATGACATTGCAAACAATACCAGAAAACTCCACGCAGCACTATCATACAACAACCACCACTCCACCGATGATCCAAACCCAACCTTTGCAATACTACGCTATTGCACCGCTGAATCAAGCTGTTGATGGCGAACGAGTACCCAAGCCTCGTAGTGGTGGTTGGAGAAGCGGAAGGTGCGAAATGATCAGATTTAGTGGTTCGTGATGTGGGCTGGTCATCTGTTGTTGTTTGTAGCTAAATAGACTGGCTTTTTTAAGAAGAATCTATGCAATTTTAATAATATGGAGAGTAGACGCTTTATGAGTTTCTTGGATGTGGCATAATCGTAAGATCAAAGCCTGATAGTAGTTTTCATGATCGATATATGCCATGCGGTACGAGGCTGCAAAGTTTGGGGGGGACTGTATTTTAGGATGCCTTGTTGTTCCTACGTTCATGAAAATATAATTGTATTCTACAATTTGAGGCAAAGCGGATGCTTAAGGCCCAACTTTGGAATTAAAACTTCAAGGGAGCTTTGAGTATTGTTCCCCTAACACTTTTATGCCACTTTTATGCTTGGTAGTTTATATTGTTTGCAACGTGTGTCTGCAAGCATTTTAATTACAGTTTCGGGCCAGTAATTATCTTCTCTAGGGCTACATGTAATATTGATAACAAACAGAAAAGGGGGTAGCTTGGTCTTAACCATTGATGTGAGGGCATCTCTCGCTTAACCTTAACCCCTTTTTACCTACAGAGCACGTGGGCATACCTACAGCAACAACCCTCTCAGTAATCTCTGCAAGGTCAAACCGGCCATGAGCCTTTATTTCACATTTCATGAGCCTAATCACTCGCCAATAACGGCGTTTAATCTCACTTTGTCCTCAAATTCTCCGTCATTTCGATCCCATCAACAACACCCCTAGAAACTAGTATGCTGCGTTAATTCCCACAGGCCTGCTAGAACTCCTGGCTGCTGTGCACTCCGATCCAGAAGTATACACTAACTTGCAATGAATTAGAAATGAGCCGCATTTCGATGGGCTCTTTATAGTGCGTATTCCCGTTTTTAAGGTAAATCCATGCTGTTCAGACTTGTGGAAGTGTGAATCACTCGGCAAGATTATCTCATGTATTAGAGATAGTGAGGTGTCGTTCATTGATGACGAAATTACCGTAACATGGTTTGTGATAGGCCGACCGCACAGGAACTTTGTCTTATCTAGATGCATTTCAAGCATCTGCTTTCAAATTCCACCTTTATAAGTGCTGCTTGCTGGACCTCCCCGTACCGGTGCAAATGGAGTTTCAATAGAACCCCAATGGGTAAACCCGATATTTAACGGGAGTGGCGGAGCGAATTCCTCTTGTTCAGTAAGTCCTGACATATGTATGCTATAGCCATTGCTCATTGCCATCGGAAGGTCCGAGTAAGCGGCCTCTACAGGACCAACATATCCATCTACGCCAAAGAAGTCTCGCATATCCCAAGAAACACCAGCTGGTTCTTTTTGGAACCAAGAATTGACAGCCACCTCCATCCCGGGCTGCGGTCCTTGACTATCCATTGCATAAATGTTTCCCAAGTTATATTGAGTCTCTTGTAGGGTGACTTCGGGGTTGGTGTCTTTTGCTTTGCTGGTACCTGGCTTGGTTTCCAAGATACCGACAATCTTCGCTAGCTGCGATGAGACTTGTGTAAGGACTTTGAACGTTGGACAAAGCTTAGCAGTCTTCAATGCGCTGGTTACGTCACGTACTGCCTTTCTTCTTGCTGCGTCTTCACTCGTCTCTACATCATCCAAGGGTCTAGCTAGAAAATCTAGCGCTAATATAAAAACTGCGTGGTAAATATAATATGCGTCGATCCATGAAGCTCCATCGAACATTCCGGTAGTCAACAATTCATATAGTAAGATGGTGCCTTTCTTTGAGAAGGTCCCGCACGAATAACTGAGGTCAAGCTCTTCTCTATCGAGATCTTGAGACCGAACATGTTTGCCTAGCCTTCTAGCCAATTGTACGCTGACTTTCCGCAGGAGGAAGGGTCTAGTGGCAAGTGCCTGGATGTGGTGAAATTGAATATGCAGCAGCATAATAGCACGATAATGATTCGGTGGGAGGGAGGGGTAGTCGAGCTTCAAATGGGAAGGCAAACTATTATGCCATGTATCAAGGTCCATAAGAACTTGGATAGCTACGCTAACCTTCTTCGATGCTCCATGCTTTGTACTGTTGGTTGCCGCGTAAATTTTGCGTCGAACGTCCGACATCAGTTTCGTTAAACGGACGCAATGTTCGATATATCCCAGAGGCACCGAGAGTCTACCGCCATCGAGCACGAGCTCGTTTGGGAATGCAGCACTAACCTCTGTATCATCGATTGCGCATGGTCTTCCAAGAATTGCACATTGGTTTTGCTCAAAAGTATATATCGTCCACCACACGCGTTTTCTGACTTCTCTTTCCAATTCATCAAATCCACCAGATGTTCCTCCGCGGTGCATACCCAGTGCCATCGCCATCCTTGAGGCACATCCAAGCAGCATAAATGCACTATTTCGCTCCGTGCAATTATGTTGATATAGCTGCAAAAGGAGTATTGCTTGTACGTTGATAAGTGTGGTGGTACTAATAAGTCGGTGCATTTGGTCTTGAACAAGCTCCAGATAATATCGTTGAATCTGCCTTGCCTGAAGTCTATCTTGGTCTTCTAACGCCTGTGCACCAAAAACCAGCATCATGCATAAACAGCATGTCCACCCGGGCTCGACATTTCTGAGCAGTACGTTAGGATGCGACCACATATTGATGTACCTTCTCTCAAATGTCTCTCGGTGAAATAAGAGATAATTTGGATGAACTTTATCAAAGTATGTCTCGATAAATGTGTCACATATCTCTCTGGCAGGGAATAGTGACAGAAGTGTTGCTTTTCTTGACTGCTTAGATGTTGTTGCGCTACTAGAAATTGCAGGACCGGGAAAGTTTCTAGTTTGTCCCGTCTTGCAATTCGTCTGATTAATAACAGTTCGATCTGCTTGTTCCTCGCAACTTTCGTCAGACTCATCTTTATTAATGGGCTCCAGAGCCTTGCTCCAATTTGAGCCAGCAAAGTCAGCCGATATTTTGGCGCGCTCGTCATCCGGTTGGGTGGCTTTCGAGACAGCATTGAACTCAGCTACCATATTCCGTACAGCAAGTACGAAGCCAAAAGAGCTTGAAGGTCCGATATAATGGGAGGGACCACGTGGAAGAGGTACAAGCTTTTCTTCTACCACTGGTTCCTGCAACGGTTGCGAATGGGGTTTTCTCTCGTTGGCACTATTCGCTGTAACACTCGTTGCTGGATTCGGAGGTGATCCGGACTGGCTTGGATGACTAAATACATCCTCCGCTACAGCCAGCTCGTCAAAAGCTGGGAGGATAATGTTGTGAGTTTCGGCAATTGAGTAAAGTGTGTTGATATCATTCGTATCCTGCTGTGGATAAAGTCCTTTTATCAAAGCATCCAAAATTCTAAATCTGAGGCTCAGAGTTTCCACACTGCCATAGATTCGAGTTTTCCGAGGTAGTGTCGATTCACAATCAACTCCAACTTCTAAACAAGTTTGACATGCATCGTGGGAATCACTTCCTGGGGCTCGAAGACACCGAATTCGTCGTTTCTTACATCTATCGCAAGACACGAGAGCTCGCCTCCGCAGGTGATCTGCTACCCGAGCCTTACCCGTCCGCTTGCCCTTGGCTTCCATCGAGATGAAGCCAGCACGACGACAGGATACTAGTATACAGTACCTAGAAAACAGCGCTCGCGATGAGTCTATTGACAGATGCTAGACTCCGTGGTTACATACGATATTGTCGCGAGGTGAGTATCCTGGCCTGATCTCGACGTCTTGGCTTCAAATAGGGCTTCCGGGCTGGATTGCTGAGTCAGGAAGTCCGAGCCGACGGTTAGGGTTGGTTTATGAGCGGAGGCCGGGGAGGAAGAGTTACTGGATTATTGTTGTGCAAATATCAAGATTCTATCCTGTATATGTTACAGACGCCATCTCAGGTCTTGCAATTTCCCTCAAATGCTCCAAGCGATTTGAAGATTCTCAGATGTGGCCACGGTAGGGGGGGCAAACTTAAGCCTTGGTCAGCCAGATTCTTACTTGGGATAGGAAATGCGGGTGACGAATAATAATAGCTTGGGAACGCAAATCAAAGCCTTTTACTCCTTTCCGACGGTCATCTAGCCGGGGGTTTGAGAACAGACAGCCCATGGTTTAATGGCTTCCCATCGCTTTTACTCATCCAATATATGCTGTTGCTTATTAGTTTGACAGGCGACAACTTGAATTACCAGCAAACCCATGAACCTCGAAGAGCGGACAATTCCCAGCCCTGGATTACTGCTTTGCTCCATTGTTTTCCCCCGGTTTTGGTGAGAGCTGGGGTAAGAGTAGCCGAACGGTCGATATGTCCGGTACTGTACGTACAGACAGACATACATACCCCAAAATAAGAATACTGCAGAGTCAAATCCTGTCTCATCTCATCTCATCTCAAGGCACTTCCAATTACCAATCGTTTGTGTCTTGCACTCGAGGGGTTAGCCACACCGCAAAAGCTTGTTCTTAGTAAGTAATGGTACGTGGTCAACCACCCCACTACGCGATTTCGACCAAAGTGCCGCAGACAACAGCACAAACCAACACAATGGATAGTCCTGTATCATTCGTCATCCCATCCCAAGACCTTGGCGGCTCCAGCCTCATTCAGCAATTGACTACATCTCCTTGAAGACCAGATGGACCAGCTCCAAACTCAGCTAACCTGAATTATCCAAAAGCTTACTTACTATGCACGAACAATGCCTACTACCGAGCTGATTGTTGGCCATAATGAGCAGTCTAAGGATGAATCGTGGAAATTGGGAGAGACGACAAACAGACCTGGCGAGCAAGAAGCAGAAGACCAAACGAAGGAGTTAAATAGGCTTCAAGAACTGAAGCTTGACTCCCATGGGCTTCCGCTCATTCCCCAACCGAGCCGATTCAAAGATGATCCGATGGTGCGTCTGCTATAATTAGGAACCCGCCAACTGGGCTTTCAATTACTAACGAATATCGGGCGAGTAGAACTGGCCGTCGTGGTTGAAATGGGCAGTGCTTATTCAGGTTGGGGTCATGGCCTTTCTTGGTCCATACAATGCAGCGCTGATCAACCCAAGTCTCGTGCTGCTGAGTAAAGGGATACACGTCAATCCACAGACTGCAGCCTACAGCACTACCACGGCAATCATTCTAGGGGGCGTGTCTCCCTTCTTGTGGGCTCCATTGGCAAACGTTTATGGACGTAGACCAGTCACGTTGTTGTCGATGGTCATCACAATCTTGGGAGGAATCAGCTCTGCGATCTCGCCAAATTTCGCTTCCTTGACTGGCACTCGAGCAATGTGCGGATTTGGATTTGGTGGAATGATGTCAGTCGGTACATCTTGTGTCAATGATATGTTTTTTCTACACGAAAGAGGGGAGAAAACCGGTGTTTATAGTGTTTTGATAACGAATGGTGCACATATAGCACTGTTGAGTAAGTACCATTCCAATTCAGATCTCTTCTTTCACATATGATCCCCTCTAGATTCACAGCTCGACTCACATATATACAGTTGGGGGGTTCATTAGCCAAGCAAAAGGATGGCGATGGGATTACTGGGTTGGTGCGATCACCACATCTGCCGCTTTCATTGTTGCCATATTCTTGTTTCCAGAGACACTCTTTTCGCGTAATCCCAAGTTCCTAGCAACACGTACATCTGAACGGACATATAGACAGATGCTGTTCTCCTTTCGTATGAACATGATACCTGGGCGACGTTTACATGCTGGTGACTTTCTGCACACGTTTCGTATGCTGAAATACCCGTCCGTGGTGTTCCCATTCATGTATTATATGTGGGCATGGACTTTCGTTAACGTCATGCCAGCAATATCACTAGCTGCCATATACACCAAATATTACGGCCTAGCAAGCGGTACAATTGGTCTATGCTTGGGAGTGAGTTTGACCGTTGGTAGTGTCATTGGAGAATTTTTTGCAGGTCGTGCTAGTGATTACCTCATGTATCGATTGGCTAGAAGAAATAACAACATACGAATTCCAGAGTACCGGCTGTATCTCTGTACTCTCAGTGCAATTTTTATGCCTGTGGGAATCATCATCTTCGGCTGCACTGTTGGTCGAACAGGATATGTCACGCCGCTAGTTGGCCTTGCTGTTGGCACTTTCGGGCTACAGATAGCGAGCACTTGTCTCTATTCCTACATCAGCGATTGCTACAAACCGCAGACCCCTGAAAGTGGTGTTTTATTCAATCTGAGCAGAGGGCTGAGTTTTATTGTTGGTTACTTTGCTTTGCCATTTGCTGATGAGGTGGGGTTTCCCGCAGCTTGGGGGACATTCGCAGCTATATTATTCGTATTTTTTATCCCTCTTGTGGCACTGATGATATGGGGAGAGAGCTGGCGTCATAGACTTGGAAAACCTACATTCCATAAACACATGTGAAAAATAGAATAGAATATGCTTGGACGATACCTATGAAAATACCTATGGGTTGGACTCGATAAGCATCCGAAATTTCTTCCTTGTCAAGTTCCATCATTTAAAAGCATCGCTTAAATTTGCGTCAGTAAAGTATATACCCTTAGAATCTAGACCGGCCACCTGGAAGCTACGATTATACTTAAATGAAGTTATGCTACTTGATGTTCAAGCAAAGTCTGTCAACAATTACTCACACTTGAGTGTTGCTGTATACTCCTCTACTGTTAACATCAATTCTTATGTGGTGTAACAGTGAGTGAAATTCGAGGTTTTTACTGTTTCTAAGAGTCAGGCTTAGAAACGAGTTTGTTAATCTGGCTCTCCTCGGTTAATCAAGGGGCTTGCCTACGCGAGCCAACAATTCATAACCCCCCAAAAAGTTCTAGGACAGGTTGGTCTTCTAAGTTTGATGATGGTGTAAATTTCCTCCTTAGTCAGTCCGTAACGTTTGGCTATTTGCCCCTTCTCTCAAGGTATACGGAGACGACACGAATTCTGTACGTTGACCATGTTCTAGTTATCACTGCTCATGGATGAGATGTCAATCGTAATATGGTTGGAGAGAATAGTATACATCGGATGCTATATACGTACAGTTCATTGATTCCTACTTGACATTGTTTGAGGCTAACAAAAAGATTAAGCAAGTAGTGGTTGGTCGTTGGAACGTATCTTGTGGAATATGTAGAGCGCCAAGCTTTCTTTTTTATATACACTTAAAACCTCCAAAAAAAGGTTTGGAACAAAACAGCAAAACTCCAGTACCCCTGTTATTTTCAGAGGTACCTTGCAAACCCTGCAAGCAGGATTTTAAAGTGGTCTTTTAATAATAATTAATATATCCTTCCTTTCCCGTCTTCCGACTTTGTCACCTTAGGTTGAAGGTGGTCAGTGGCGTGCTACACTTCGTATTGCAAGAGGTTCTCGTCAGGCTGCAGATACACACATAACTTGGGGTAAGGAATGTCCATATACCGCTGCGCTTGTTGGGACCATTAGTGCAAACTAATGTGCAAACTTGACCACCCTCGACCGTCAAAGTTCGCGCTCCAAATTATATACTTGTTGGTCGACAGGACCCACTCATATTGGTGTACGCGAGTGCTAGTGCCTTTTTTGGTCCTCCGCCATACTGAACTTTTCATCTTGTAGGTTCGTATGTATGTTCGCAAGGCTGCAGGCGAAAAGATACGGCGTTTAATAGTGTGCTTTCAGGGCCGTTTCATTGAGACTGTTTGTATTTCACATGTTCCGCCTCGGATTTCCTCTATCTATAGCAAGCTGCATCAGGATATGCTATATCTAAGATACAGACAGAAACATGCTATTGAACACTCCAATTCAAACAGCGTCACAGGGGCTTTCAAGATGTACGCAACCAGATAGCGCTTGCTTAGAGAACGCTTAATGACATATATCATAATCCATATATACGTTGCTCTTTACCAAAAATGCAACAGCACATCGTGGGGGGTCTCAAGTTGCTTGAGCAGCGAGTATGTTAAAGAACATCAGAGACTTATTCGTCTTTGAAGGTATCTGCTCAAAATTTAAGTCTCACTTTCACCATGAGCAGCTGAAGAACATTACGATATAAGCTATATTCTGCTAACCCTGTTTACTTCGCATTCAATAATCCCGTATTTGTATCATCCATGCGCTTCTACTCCATTTCATTCCATGCATGCACCAAAACCCTCAATATTCATCTAAAAAAGCCGCCTAGCAATAAAAAGGAAAAGAAATGCGCGTGTCACGACCAATTTGTCGCTCTCCATCTCTATCTTTACTCCGAATCAGTCTCAGAAGAACTCTCATCGAAGATACGCTTGCCGTGGCATTTGCGAAGAACAGTTCCATCATTGAACTCCTTGTCTGTATTGCATGCCAGACGTCCATTGGGGAAGCGAGTAACATGCTCCTCAAAAGTTGGAAGGAAGAGGCGGTACTGTTGTGGATCTGAAGTAAAAGCATCGGCAAGAGTATCGTTGTTTGACATAACAAGATCATTCTCATCGGTGTTAATCTTAGGACTGGGAGTATTGAAGATGTCGTCAAGCTGAGAGACGCCTTGAACGAACTGACGGGGTGCCGGATCTGCCAGATGAACATCCTCGACAATCTGTCACATATTAGCCGAGAACCCTCACTATTCATTCTTGCACAGTGTCTGGGAACTTGAGATTACCTACCTCATTATCTTTAACTTCGTCATTGACTTCATCAGCCCAGTTAGTTCCGGATTTTATGCGCTTTCCACTGAATGATGGTATAGTGACGGGCTGATTCGTCAGAGCTGCAAGCCGCTTACGTTGAATTCCGGGAACGTGATCTTGCATGAGATATTCTACTTGAGGTGTAATAGCTGGATCATATCGGTTGCGAGGAATCATGGGAGGTCGTGGACGAGAAGGTAGCTCAAGTTCTTCGACAGGTCCAGCACATTCGTCTCGTTCGAAGAATACCTCAAGCCGCTTGTAAGGTTGCCAACTTTTGAGAATTGCAAAAGCAGATCCAGCAGCACTGGTACTACTGAACTCCATATGGAGAGTATCTTGTTCATCTAAGTATATCTCAATAAGTGACTCCGCACGAAGTTGATTGTAGCAAGCAATATCACGTTCCAATCTCGAGATTGATTGATTCTTTGGGAATCGACTAACTGCGAGGCAACGTGTTTGTCCGAGATCTCTCATAGATCGGATGGTGTGGAAGTTTGGATAAGTGGGTGTTTCAATAATACCAATATCTGCGACTTTGTCATCGCCACCAAACGAGATTGGATGAACAGTAGCATACGCTACGTATTCATTCGCTGACGACTCGTTTAAAAATTGAAGCATGACGGTGTTGCCACCGGTAAGCTTCATAGTGTCGAGGAATACAGCTTTGACAAGTGCTCCTCCTCGAACTCTGGCAAGTACCTCTCGAAGCTCAATCTTAGCTGAAATGTTACCAATCTTGACTGTGCGGATGTAGTTGCTGTCTCCTTCATTTGGGACATATAGATAACCATAACGGAACACATTGGATAGCAATCTTCCTTCTTTACGTGCGGCTTGATGGTGGGTATCGATAGCGTCCTCTCTCTCCTCCTGTGAGCTCCAAAGTGCGGTCAATTGATGTTCAGCCTTAGGATCAGTTGGGACTGAATCTAGAGAAGATTGATTATGCTAGGGACTATATTAGCAAAGTGTAATTTGTGTCAAATATTGAAATAGTGACAACTTACCTCCCGCATGACATGATGGCCATACATGTATCTAGAGGATGGTGCTCGGACTTCATTATCATAGGATTGAGTTCTTCTCTTTTCGGAATCATACTCATTACCTTTAAAGCTACCCTTCGGATCAAACCCAGCCTTCAAGATTTTTGGCTTTGGCAGTTCTGAAATGTCTCTGGTACCAGTCATATGTTTAGCTTTTTGTTCATCCATGTCTAAGGTAACTTCGGACAGAGGATTTGTCTCAATTGCTGTAGGAGATGCATTGCCTAGAACAGAGTCCATTGCAGCGTCAAGGGAGGAGAATCCTACATCGATAGAAGTGATAACCTGTGTTGACATCTTTGTAGGAGCTGGAGGTTCGAGGTCTGGGGGTGGGCGGTTTGGTGTTCGGGCGGTAACAATAGGGGTATTCGGGATAGTTGAAGAATTACTATCAAAGCTTTCCTCCCAAGGATCCGAATAGTTGACTCGTTGTTCGGCACTCAAAGCACGAGATATGATTGGAAGTTTGTTAGAGGGTATGGAAGTATTGTCGGGTGTCTGGTTGGTAAGAGGTAGCAAATGTGCGTCATAAGACTCGGAAGGGTCAAATAATCTACTGAATGAATCTGGTCCAACATTGGCATTGAATTCCTCCACATATGTATTACCGGTGCGATGGTGAATGTGGTTGTCGATCGATTTGCTAGCCTCACGTGCTTCGCTCAGGACTAGTTTTGAATCATATTAGTGTATCATCTCCGGAGTGACAATACAGGCCTCCTTACCTTGCTGGCTTTCTAAACGTTGCCGAAGGGCCTTATTTTCCAAGCGAAGTTTGTTAAGCTCATCCTCTAACTCTTTAATCTGCTTAATCTTATCATCATGGGCCATTGCACCACTAAATGCCTTCACAATGAGCATATTGCTATTAATCGCATCGTCACGTTCCTTGATTGCATGCTTCAGTTCATTCTCTGTGACAGCGATACGAACTGTAAGTTTTGTGACGAGGTCCTCAGTCCCATTTTCAACGTTATTCTTGCCTGGAAAATTGTCCTGACTTTTGTGATTCTTTGGATTAGAGTTGCTGTTGTGTAGCTCGGAGATGACCTGTTGGTACAAAGTCTGTGAAGCTTTAGAATGATGGTCGTGAGGTCGGTTGGAGTATAGGCTATCTGATTCTTTAGGTTTGGACGCCATCATAGGCTTGGATGAAATATTGCCAAAAGTAGAGAAAGATGTATGAGCGTTCGCGAGGTGACTTGAGTATGTGCTTCGAAGGCTGGAGGGTCTGTCTGGCACAACACCGAGCTTGATGGTTCCAGACCTCAGGAGCAGAACAGCCTAAAGCTCATTAATATTGACTTGCACATCAACGTGCCCAAGGTGTAAGATATTTGAAGAGAGTGTATGAATGAGGCAGGTAGCGGTATGCGTGATTCTGGATTTTGGAGTAGGACGCTGCCAGTGAAGCTAAGTGAAAAAGTGAAAAAGATGCTGAAAGGAAATGAATTAGTAAACGTACCTATCACTTGAGAGCCTGGTCTTAGTCGTAGCTGACCGGGGAAATCGCCTAACACGCAGTTTAGCAAAGCTGTAGACCTCGATATGCCCAGCTAGATACCCCCTCTACCGTGTCAAAGAAGGCTTGACGCTTAAGATGAGAAAATATGGTAGTATAACGTATAAGACGTGATATTGTTTCACGCCAGTCTCCACGTAGGGTCGTCAAGCTGAATCAGAAGGCTCTGTAGTAGGAGACCCGACGTAGGTGAGAGGTTAAAACGCGCAAATGCACAGGCGTGATAGATGGGTGTGTGACCCTAGAACTGGGTAAAAACGTGAGTTTGATATGCTTGAAATTGTAGAGTATGAGGTCGTGGTGGTGATAGTGAAGTCGTCCTTTGTTTTAAGTTGAGGAATTGCACTGGAAGTGGTCGTCAAATGCTCAGAGTTGTGACTCCGACCCTGAGAAAATTCACTCCAGTTTTGTCGGAGTGAAGCAGGAAGCTTTCGAACCTAAAACCGTGTCAATTTGAATAACAAACTCTTCCGCAAGTCCACATATCACACACTTCCACTGGTGAACCATAAAATCATGAAAAGAACTCCGTATTAGTCTTAATTATTCTCAGCTCTCGTGATATGCTTCCATTCTCCACTGACCAATGAAATTTCATGTCCTGTGCGTGATTCCAGAGTTGCCTTCCCCCAAAACGCCAAAAACCCGACCGCCTTAAAACTTCCCGTCATAACCGGCCTCATATGCAATATCCCACATTATGAAGACATTCTAAAACTTTTCGTTCATGAACGTTCCTTTCTCAACCAGCCTTTGCTCTTTACTGCCGGTGTCATGACAATGGACTCCTTGCTGTGGCCCCCAACACTCGGATCAACAACACCATGCCCGCCTGTAGCGCCTTGCATTTGATGTGGGCCCCAAGCAACCGGTGGTCGCATCTCGAACTCTCTTTCCTTCTTGCGAAGATATCTGCGTCGGAGGAATACAGCCCCAACCCATGCACCAGCAATGATGATGACCATGACAATCAAAAAAACGACCCATCTCCAATGGCTCTCAAACCTAGTCAGTATTAGCCATGGTGTTCAACATAAACAGTTCGCTAGGTCTTACCAAGATGGATAAGTGGTTGGACGAGGGGTACTGCTGTTGGTGCCTGTGGTTCCGGGGGTTCCGCTGGTCGTGGTAGGGTTCGCAACGGCGATATTGCAGAAGCTTTCATACCAGGTCTGGATCTTCTGCAAACTGGGTGCATCTTGACAACTGGTAGGACCGCAGACGCTGCTCACGCCAGTCGTGCCTGCGGTAATGGATTTGAGTCGAGGGTCGGCACAGAAGCAGGATTTGGACGGCTCTGCAGCAATAGGAGGAACGCAAGCGCCTTGAACGTCAAAAAGCTTTCCGCAGAGGGAGGCACATGCTGGTAGACCTGAGGTAAATGGTACCAAAAGACCATCAGGTTGTGCTTGGGCATTCGCCACAGGAAGGAGGAGGCCCGAGAGCACAAGAATAATCAGAGACCGCATGTCGATAATACGATTGCGCTGTTTGTCTTTCGGTTTCCTCTAATGTGTTTGGTTTCGGGTTTCACGCTGTATAGGTAGTCTTTTCACTGATCCGGGAAGCCGAGTCGCGTCGTAAAGAGTGGTTGTGAATAGTAATTTACTTGTTTGTCGTTGTAGATAGAACCTAGATCTCCAGTCTAGACTATTGCATCAAATGAATGAATCCGCTCCTTTCACCAATTGTCCAAACCTGGAGTTGTTGTTACATGCGTCGAGTTATGCTGAGTTTTCGGGAGGGTGGTGTGATTGTGGTTGTTTTCTCCTTCTCGGAAAGAATGAGGTCAGACTGAGCCGAATGAGACAGGCTTGGCAAGTTTTAATTATTTGTCGTTGAAACAAAGCCCACTGTCGTTTAGTGGTTAACTACTTTTTACAAATGATCAAAACCACAACCAAACGAGTGTTGTTCATTGCCTTGAGAGAATAGGATATTGGCTGGATGAAGCAAGGAATTCTGTCATTTCCACACTCTGTATACAGCCTTGTCATCTCGTATACAACCCTTGTACAGTAATAACGGTAATATAGGTCACATGATCATAAGTGATCTAAGGTTTAGAGAGAGAGTTTTGAGCGTAAGAAACTTCAGTGCTATTACATTCTTATAAATTAGGCTAGACACATAGATAAGAGTACTTCTACACTGAATATTTGCCCCTAACTGCTTACACGCACTTAAATTCTTCAGGTTGGATTATCCTAAAGAATCCGATTTGTCACATATGCAATTATAAGGAGAGTCTTGGCTCGCCAATCTATCTATTTATGCAAACAGCCTAATTACGACACTCGCGTGATGCAGCACGAGGACACAATCGCGAAAGTCAATTATACAGTAAAGATAATACTTAATTTGGGTAGCGGGAGGGTAGGGGGTTGGGTTGGAGCAATAGTGCTCAATGCTGTCAATACTTTAAGCTAAAGATCGTAGCCATCTCTCCACCCTGGTGTACTGATGGGCAACCAGAAGCTTACATTGTGTCGAATTCTGGTGGCACAATCAAGTGCTGTACAATGATAGCTCTAACTATACCAGAACAACTATACTACAGTTTGTACTAACTAAATCTTAATATCACACTAATTACACGAAGACAAGTGGAACAATATCATAATTGAAAGTTCATGTGATAATACTAACAAGCGTCTGAACGCTATTTCGGCTCCTCTCTGCATGCATTTCAGTTGCTAAAGCGCCAGTTAATGATGTAAAAAAAGCGCCCTTCAACCATTGCAAGCTCCATTTTTGTTCTAAAAAGAAGACGAGGGATAATTCTCTATGATAATCGTACACACAAGGTTTGGCTGCCCGTTGGGAATCCTAACCCCTTCAGTATATATATATTTCTAGTACTTCTTTGTACTGCGCTTGACTCTAAGTGAACCGCGTAGAGGCACAGCAGCAGGTGCAGGGGCAGGGGCAGGAGCAGGAGAAGGCGGAGGTACAGGCTCGGTATCGGCCTGGGCTACAACCTCAGGTTCAGGCTCAGTAGTTGTAGTATCTCTTGTCTCGTCCATAGTCTCACCACTCGTTGCCTCAACGCTTGGAATAACCTCATCCTGGGCTGCAACTTCCTCGGCTGATGCAGGAACTTTTTGAGCGGTCTCCTCCTCATCGTCAGTAATAATATCAACCACATTGTTCTGTTCAGAAGTTTCCTCAGAAGCTGGTGCATCAGCCATGGGAGTATCAGCTTCAGCCTCATCAGTTTCCAAACCAGGCTCTGCGCTACCAACAGTTCCGGGCTTTACTTTGCCGTGCAGAGCTTCCCATTTCGCCTGTGCGTCGCGCACTGGAACCTTTTTCTTATCCTTTGTCGCTTGCTCCTTCTGTGCCGCCATGACATCCGCAGCGTCTTCGCTTCGTACCTCTACCATGCCTAAGTCGCTGGGTCTTGGGGCTACTGGACTATCACGCTCAAAGCCTTCTGTTCGTCGGCGCTTGTTAGTTTGTGCATAACTCTCGGCAGTGATTAGTTGGTGTCTTGCATCAAAGCCTTGCTGTGGTGGTGGTGGTGCAATCTGGCCATAGCTGTTTGCTCGCATTGTGAGATTTTGACCTGGATAGTGTGCAACAGTCATGTATCCTGGAGGTGCCGTAGGAGGTCTTGGAGCATTGATAGGACTAAAACTAGAAGCGAGAGGAACGGCAGGAGAAGACTGATGCATTGAGGCAGCCGCTGGCATTCTCTGCTTCTTTGTTGTTGGACCAGGAGCTGAAGATGGTGCTCGAGAGCCCTCCAACTTCAATTTGTTGTTAACTGGTGTTGACATATCACTGTCTTCTGGCTTTAATTTCTTCTGGCGAACCGTCACTCCGTATTCCTTTCTAATCATGGACTTCTTGCTAGCGGTACCCTGTTTCAATGATGCAATCTTCTTCTCGAGCGCCTCTCCTTGAAGATGCGTGATGGAAGCCAGTTGTGCGTTGTACTTTTGCTCGGCAGCGTCAATCCGACTATTCATTTCCAGGAGTTTGTCTGCGGGCAAATCGCCAGGTCCAATAAATCTACCCGGAACATCTCCAGTGAGGGGCCGAGATGATTGAGCGGACGAAGGAGTCTGGAATTGTGATGTAGATGACAAGCCGCCTGAGACCCTAGGTTTGTATGGTCGCTCGGAGGCTACCGGTGTCGAAACTGGCTTGGGGGCAAAAGAGTACATTTGCCGAACAGGTGGCAAAGAAGATGGAGGGGTTGGCGAGTTTGCTGCAGCCTCTTGCTGTAGCTGGTTGGTAGGAGAATTAGAAGGAGAGTGACCATGAGAAGGAGTGTGGGCGTGGGACGAGGCGTTGGATGGAACATGAGCAGGAACATGAGGGGTGATATGAGATGGAACGGGGGATGGGGCGTATGAGAGCGGAGCAGGAGCAGGTGCGATATAAGCAGGACCGGTCACAGTAGCAAAATCATCCCCACGGCAGACATTCTTTTTAGTGTGGTATAGAAGCCCCTGTTTCCCAACAAAGCCCTTCTGGCAATTGTCACAGTAATCCGAGAAAAATTTGCCTATTGGCAGCTCCTGCATACACACTTTCTTGCTGACATGGAAATTGTATCCTGACAAGGTTGCAAGCATTCGATGACAGAATGGGCATACCATAGCTCCATTTATAGGAGGCGGAACAGGCATTGCAACCGGTGGTAGGACCTTTTGCTTGCGGTTGAGATTGGAGCTTTCCTTCCGTAGCTTAGGGACTGGGGCATTGCCAGCAAGACGTGCAGCTTCAAGATTTCGTTCTTGTTCCAAAAGCAAGGGATCCTGCCGAGATTCGTACTGTTGCTGCATAAGTTGCTGCTCAGCTAGAGCCTCTCGTTGCTTCTGTTGTTCAATTTTCTGACCCTCATAAATTTGCTGAGCTTGCGAAGTGATTTGGGAAGCTGGTGTAAATGACTCCGAAATATTCATGTTCCCAATGTTTGGGGTAACAGACTCCGTCTCAAGATCAATAAGATCATCTGGTCGGTACCCAAGCCTGCCTGCCTCTGCCAGCCACTTCACGAGAGTGGTAGCCGGAACATCCTTGACACGTTTTGCCAGAGCTTCATCCAAAGCCTCCTCTGGTAACTCATCCAGGATAATATCACTCATCACTAGCCTCCGGACTTCAGGATGATTGCTCGAAGCAACTATCAGAGAGTCCTTGAAAACACCGGAATCCTTGAAGAGGCGGTCGATAACAGTCGTCGAACAATTCTTCAAACCTGCACGTAGTATGAAGGTGAGGTAGTCTTCATTCCAGGGCTCAAACAATACAGCCCGCCACTGTTCCCTAAAAAATCTCTGGGCTGCTTCTTGACTGACATCACGGAGAACTTCGGTCAGTCGCAAAATTTCCTTCTGAGTTTTAGGATTAGGAGGTTGGAGTCGTCGTTTAGATGGAGACTGTGTATTTCCCCGGCCGCTAGTTGATTCGGATGGGACATGGTGATCTGCTGCATGAACTCCATTGACTCCATTGACTCCATTAACTTGACCGTTGACTTGTCCTGCCTTGGAATTCTTTGGTGGAGTGGTGAAGCCATTGGTAATGCCATTGACCTGAGACGATATGTTGTTGATGATACCATTCACTTGGGGATTATCCAATGCTGAGTGTGTACCATTTACCATCTGAACCTCCCGATCGGAGTCGTCAAGAACTACAACTTCAGACTCATCAGTGTGGCGGCGATTTTTCGCATTTTCCAACCTCACCCCACCATCCTCCATTGGCTCATCTTCGCCTTCAACATTATTAGTAGTCGTGTTGTTCTCCAATGACTTTTCAATTTCTTGCCCTGAGCTAGGGTTATCTGCCATCACCTGATCTTGGTCTTGATGATCCTGATCTCGGGCATTTGATTCGGCAGCAGCCGTTAGTGGGGCTGATCGTGCCTCAACATCGACATCAACTTCTGGTGGTTGTTGATCTTCCGACATCATTGACATCAATGTCCAGGATAAATCATGAAAGGCGGTTCAAACCCAATACGGCTGGTGGAGTCGTGCAGTGTTGATAATGCTCCTTATCTCAGACTTGAGATGGCTTCCACAGGGGGTCCCCCAAGTATTTCAGGGTAGGGCGACCTCTCGACGCGCTAACGTAACGTGTCGTTCAATCTGTATTATAGACAAGAGTAACGCGATATGGCCTGTTTCAGTTCTGGTTTGTCTCTCTGGCCTGGTCAGTCATTTATCTTGGAGAGCAGATTGCGATCGAGCAAAGCCATATCATGAATAATTATTTCGAAATCTCGAAAAAAACAAAAAAAAAGTTCCAAAGATCCTAGACGCGCTAGCGAAATGCAGTATTACTCACAAGAAGCGTTGTGTTGATTACCAAATGGTGAATGATGTTGAACGCGTGCACCCTTGGAAGTTGAGTTGTATAGAACGGAAAAGAAAAGATGGGACTGGCGAGTTTTATAATGTGTTCGGACGCTAGCAGAAGTGCACTAGTTTTGCCCTTTACCGAATGAGCTAATATGCGCTAATCCAGAACCTTGCCCGATTGAAACTAGCTTAGATTGATTTTCATCAAAGTTCATTTAAGCGAGGCTATTAAAACCGTACATCCAATCAGAGAACGATTACTGTAACAGTAATAAAAGCCCTATATGATTGGCGATCAATAACCCCGAGTTTATTGTTTGAGAGTACATTACTCTTGGATTATATAACTCTGGATTTTGCCATTTTGCTAACGTTGCTAAAGCCGTTTAGCGAGCCCCTGATCTCAGTTGCGTTTGGGATGGATACAAAAAGCAATGATTTCCAATATTTCCGTAAGAGTCGTAATAGCTATGCTGAGTATAACTAATTGGAGTATTCTGCCTGCACTATTTTAGTGTGTGTAATCCCCTTATTATAAGTATCAGTCAGATTAAAAGCAATAAACCGGCCAGGATTGCGAGCTTTTATTAACCAATCGTCTTTACCTTACTTCGTAAGCACAGTCGGCGACGGGTATTTCGTTCTTCTTACGGCATATTACAGGGTTACATCACTAAAAGCCAACCATGCACATATGTATTATTGGATATCTTTATGTCAATGGTAATGCTGGTTGCGAGTGCAATGCCACTGAATCCGAAGGTGATATCTTTAAGTCAATGGTATTGTTGGCTGTGAGTGTACTGCGCCTGAATCTCCAAGTTTGACTTCTTTAGGACAATATTAGGAGGCGCTTATATCCCTAAAGGTTAGAGCAGCTTGTTGAAAAGTGTCTCTGAGGGAATTATACCAAGGACTAGACAACGTCGAACTGGAAATGGGGGTGACAGAGAAACCGATATATTAAACCAAGTAATCGAATAACATTTTATCTCACAAATTCTGACAAATAGAAGAAGAAAGTTTCTAAGACACAGGTTCAAAAGCCAACGAGGGCCGCTAAATCTTCAAATATTTGCCCTCCTTTATTATCACCCAATTCTGTCCATAATCATAATGGCTGACACAATACAACCATGTAAAGCTTGGCACTATGAGTTTTTTTGCCAGTACATCAACTTGTACTGCCATTCCTTGAGACAATACCTTAAAGGACGCCAAACGCCTCGCTCCCAATACATACAAACTGGGCTTTTCTCTCTAGCGCAAATAATGTAGTACAGCCCAGGCAAATAAAAAGAAGACAATAACGCCGACCGCAAAAATCCACTTATCTTGTTTCGCCCTTCGTTCGATCATCCGTATAGTATCTCCACTGACCCCGAGTGTATTCGCCACACTATACAATCTCTTCTGTGTCCCCTTCAATATTTCCCTCTGTTGTCCCAGATCCCCTAATACAGCCTGTCCCCTGGCCAAATATTCATCCAACGCACTGTGAGTATTCCTGAAGAAATCCTGCTCTCGCAGCGCATGGTTCTCCCTCGACATATCTCCAGAATTCATACTCATCTGTCCGCCGCTACTGCTTGGTGCCCACTGGCTAGGAGCTTGTGGCAGATTTGCATTGGCGTATGGATTATCTGGTGTGCCAGTATGATGCGGCCGCCGGCCCAAGAGTTCACCTCTATCGCGTGTATCGCGTGCTACCTCTGCTTCTTCTGATTGTAGCTTAAGTTCTTTAAGCTGGTTCCGAAAATCTTGTAGCTCGGTACGAAACGTTGTAATACGTCCTTCAGCTTTTTCTTTCTTCTGGGGGTTTAACTCGGTCTTTGCGAGGCTGGCATAGGAATCCAGTGTTCGGGCGAAGGAAGTGAGGGAAGCCGAAACCTGCCCTAAGTAGGACGGCGTCAAAACAGGCGATTCGAGGTCCCTTTTCAGAGACGTCGATTGCTTTAGCGCGGTATTGAAAACGGTATTCTGGCCTTATTAGTGAACGTTATGGAAACAAATGTGCTATTAAATACCATTTTGAACGTGTGCAATGAGCTCGAGAGCTCAATATTCGGGTTTACGGTGATGTAGTTTCTATGATGTCTGCTTGTCGTCGTCCAAATTAATTATGGCAGCTTCCTTGAAAGTCCTAAAGAATCCCGGTGTATTGTGAGTTTTGCTTGTCTCAAGTATTATAAAACATTCGGTTTTTGAAAATGACCCGTAGATGAAAATGCAAAGATTCTGAAATATTGTCGCAGCCCGCTATATAATAAACCACACGTTGCTTCAATTTTACTGGCAGATGTGGCTTGACACGGCAAGGCTGGCCGAGGCTAAGGTTGCTGTAACAAAACACTAGCCACAGGTTTCGATCATGATGCTTGGCAACCACATGTACTCCCATTGGTTCCAAGATCTGGGCGATTTGTACGAAAGTATACTTTTGAAGCAGATTGAGGTTTAACTGGTAGATCTAAGATTGAAGTTGAATGTACATTTCCAACTAAAGCACTTATGTGGCATGACTACTCTATAGAAAATTTCTAAACTTGACAAACACCAGGAAGGAAGGTTGAGGCAGCCCAAATCATGTTGAGTTCATAGATTTGCTTGCTGATAGGTATCTAGTTCTAAAACTATTAAGGATTCTTATCTGCTTAGGAGGCCGCATGAGGCTATAGTATTTGTTTCTCATCTTAGTGCCCATAAGTGTTGTTGCGTTTGGGTTTACGAAGTGGTCGCTTTTCTGATTCCAACAACTTCAGTCCATTTGTCAACTTTCAAATGCGTCGCCAAGAAAGTCTTAGTTAGTTGAGTTTTAAAATTCGGGTGAATAGCAAACGCCCACTATTTGCACCCATGTGCCTTTTTACAAACGGGAAGCCGATACTCGGAAGCCGCTGTATACTTAAATTTCCTCCTGACTATCTACTAACTATATAGTGTACGGACACATGCTTCCAATTTCCCTGTCAACACTGCAGAACATGTCTGAGCTGACTCCGAACGCCGCGCTAAAACCCAAAACTCATATCCAAACGAGTATGAAGAGGACCCCAATTTTGAGATTGAGATAGTTGTACGAGTAACATGGTAGACTTCTCAACAACATTGCCAATCATCCCAAAAGAACTGCAGACAACCGTTAGCAGCTGGACATCGTTGTAGCACATATCCTGAGTATATGTGTGCATTTGGAATTCGTAACATGAAATATAACTTACTTTCCCAATCCCAATCTTTCATAACCCCAACCCAATGCAATCGACCTCTGACTGTAAGCTCCGGATCCATGTCTTCCTCTCCATCATCCCTTCTCCGTCTCTCCTGACTTGCCAAACTTCCCCAATTTCTCGGTTTTTTGGCGGTATTGAAGCCACCCCCTGCTAAGAGATCACTGAAGCTGAAGCCTTCCTCCATGGCTAATTCTTGTTCAAATTTTCGCTTTGAGCTTTCACTGTGCACTGGGATCGCATCCTGCCCTGGCCGTCTCCTCATTTCTTTCTCCATCTTCATCTTCCAAGCCGCATCACGCCTTGACCAGACCTCTTGTTGCACTTCCCAACAACGGTCGATGTTACCGATCCACATTCGCGCTGCCATCGCGCTCCACCGTGACTCAACCCACTCTCTATCCTCAGTGTCCCAGGCCTCGCAGCCGGCAGCTAGAAGAGGATATATTTGCACGATGACGAGACGCGATGATAGAGGCACAGTGGCAAGATAGACAAGAACTTTCTTCGCAAGCTGAGCAGAGCTCAACGAAGGGATTTCGGGGACGGCCTGGTGCAGGTAGAGGAGAGTAGCGAAGCGGTAGGCTTCCGCAGTTTGGAGACCGTGTTGGATCTCAGAAGTGGGATCTTCAGGACGATCAAATGCGGATGCTGACGGTGCCTTCCATTGTTCAATTGCCTCTTTCAGCTCGATCGCTTGCGAGATAATAGCTATAGAATTAGATGCAACCTTTCTCACTCGACGACACAGATTTGCTACTCGCCCTATAAGAGGAAAGAGCGTGCCAGCACATCCCATGAGTGGATCTAGCTCAGTGTTCGTAGACGTCGGTGAAGCTGGGGAGAGTGAAGCGCTGAAAGGCCAGAGAGCGTCATCATGACCAAACTCCAACGATTCCTCATCGTCGACTGAGGTCAGACGAGCGATCACATCCATGTATACCCAGGTGTTACAGAGGAACTTGAGCCTGGCGAGGTCATCACCGGTGAGCTTGCGTTTCTGATGAGAGATCAGAGCTTGATTAACAAGGATTTTCGCGCCCCGTAGATGTTCAATACCAGTACTGATATGCTGGTCCCAGGACTCGGAAAACGCAAGTACGAGTGTTGTAGCTAAGGCCGTATCTGTTCGCATCTTTTCAATCCCTGTTGCGAGCGAACGGATACTTCGTCGCATATGCTCCATGCCGTCAACTCTTAGCGCGGGTGATACTTTCGATGTGTGAAAAGCGGTCATTGATGCTATAGCATGATAGAGAGCAGGCGAATCCCTTGCCAATGGCCATACCAGCGTTCTCCAAGGGTTCTCAGTTGGTCCATCCTTTATAGATAGAATACCACAAGTCTGCTTATCAAACCGTAGCATCAACATCTCGGGGCTGCCTGCCTGAACCTCAGGTTGACGGTATATTACGTTGAATGGATCGTCACGAGGTTCCACTGGACTTGAAGGCTGTGATGGTCTTGGGTTAGAAGGACTTCTTAACGACATCCATAGTTCCGTATCGGACTTTTGGGGACTTCGTATGATCTCTTCTATATCTTCATCTAGAATATGGTCCTCTTGAAATCTGGGCGTAGGGCTAAATTGCGGATCCTGCGTTGGGCTCTGCATGAGTGGTGACGAAGCCATTACAGGTGGTGGTATACTGATTGGTGGGATATTGACACTGCCAGGTCGGGCATTGAGCTCTGATCCGGGGAGTAAAAGGTCTATGAGTCTTGGTGACTGGCCAGAGAAACTTGGTCTGGGTGAAGGCGTAGAAGAAGAAAGTACTACATTATTACTGTCATCAAACAGGCTACTCAAGCTGCTGGTAATATGGTCCGGGTCGTATCGTGGTTTTGGAAGCTCTCGCATAAACGGTGGCGTGCTCATGTCAAATAGACCTGGATTATTAAATTGAGGGTCGCGAGCTGGGTTGTAAGATAATGATCCGGATGGTACGGCGGTACTGAAATGTGAGTTCTCCATCTGAATATCTTCTATGTCTTCTGGAGTCGAAAACGGACCGTCTGGAACAATTGGACTGTTTAACTCGCTGGGGTCGGGTGGTTTGTCCAGCACTATTGAGTCTTCACACAATCAGTATAGCTTCACGTATAGCATTATGGTTCGTAATACTTCGTTTTGTCCTCGGGCCAACCGGTTTGTTCACGAAAGTGGCCTCCTCGAACGGCCGCCATTTGAAGTCCTTCTTGTAACCCCCGCATGTGACAGTTCTTTTATGGCATTGTTGACAAGTTGGCTTGGTCTCGTCACACTTCAGCCGTTTTGCCTTACATGTTATACATCCTGTTGTGCAATCTGTCAGCCTAGGCTCGAGTTCCACTTTGCTGAGTTGCTATAGATCCCACGATACCCCTCACTATTGCCCAAAGATAAGACGCCAACATAGCTTTACACGTACCATTGCGGCTCTTGGACTGTTTTGGCTTGATCACACCGTCCTTCTTCTTTGTTTCCAATGTGGGCTTTGGCGCTGTGGGTGGTTTGCGTGATTTGGAGGGCTTGGTGGGAGACGTCGCGGCTGTCAGGGTCGGGGAGTTCGTTAGGAATGCGGTCGGAGAGGGGATCGTGATCGTCTCCATCTCAGATAACGGGTCCCATCTTACGGCCCATTCACCCCTTGGAGAATCTGATCGATAATAATGTACACACCAGGACTGCCGCTGGGTAACAAAAACATAGAGATGATGCTACAGTATTGATATTTCTAATAATTGAGACGTCGAGGAGAAATGTGAGATTGTGAGAGGGGGCCATGCAAGGCCTGGGCGGCATCCCTGTTGAAGTGGAGCAGACTGATAAGGCTCTCATCCATCCACCATCGGCCACCTTAACTTCTATGACCACCAGCAGCTGCAGCAGCTAGCTCACCTGACGGAAATTAACCTCTGTAGTGTCACAATGCCATGGGCTTCCTTCGCGGCACGCACTACGAGGACGACTACAAGTGTAGGTAGACTTGGCTGACATACCTTTCCTGCCCGAACCCGACGATATCTATCTCAAGCATGAGCACACAATTATCTGACGGTGCCATACATGCACACATACATACATACATACCCCAAGGCCCTTGCGGTCCTTACCCTGAATTATGAAAATTGAAGCAGACGAAAAAGATTCAGAGGGGTAGACTGGATTCCAATGGAGACCCGCTTTGCGGGTTATCTGTGTTGTTTCTTTCCCCTCATGTCTTCAACTTTTGTAAGCCTCGTTTTCTCTTGCCACCGACTTCCCGACCTTCTTCAATCTCCAACATAGCCTCTCTCTTCTTCTGCCCCACCAGTTTCAGGGCATCTCTAATCACTCGCGCTTCCAAATTCACGTTCTCTCCATTTCCATCATCTTCCTGCCACTGAAGCAACTTTCTCCCTACCCTAGCCTCGATAGCTAGCACCAGCTCTACATCTCTTTGCCCAACGAACGTAACAGCCTCACCCTTTCTTCCAGCTCTGGCTGTGCGTCCAACCCGGTGGATGTAGTCATCTGGATCCCTGGGAATATCATAATTGATCACCAATCCCACTTCTGGAATATCAAGACCTCTGGCTGCTACATTGGTGGTAACAAGAATTCTGGCTGCAGCGGCTCGAAATCGTCCCAGGTTATCAATACGTTGCCGTTGTGGAAGCTTGGAGTGCAATGCTGTTACGCGATGTTCGAGAAGACGTAAAAGATGCGTTAGGTAATCGGCCGTCGTGGTGTGATTGCAAAACAATATAATCGACTTCGAGACATTTTGAGTTGTAAGTAGAAACATGTGAAGATAGTGTTCTCGATGTGTGACAGGAATCTGAAGATACATTTGCTTAAGGGACGCTGGTATAGCCAGAGTTTGGGTGTCAACTTCACATACAAAAACTGGCTGTTTTCCTGGAGTTGTTGGCATCTCCTTGAGAGCACGAACCTCGGGTGTAACAGTCGCAGTGAAAAGAAGAGTTTGTCGTTTCGCAGGAGGAGGAAGAACAGACAGGCATTGTTCAACATCTGGCAGCATAAGTCCGCTTGCCAACATTCTGTCCGCTTCATCGAGTACCACCATTTGCACTCGTCTTAGTCCACATATGGTATCCTCTCCTGATGTTCTTATATGATCTGCTAACCGTCCTGGAGTTGCAATAACAACATGTGGCCGCTGAGCTAGTGCCGTTGTTTGCGGTCGCATATCAGAACCACCAGTAATCAAAATGGCCTTCAGCGATTGAGGAGACGAAATTGCTTTAAATTGCTCAAAAATCTGCAGCGCAAGTTCCCTAAACTCTGTTAATCGTAATACTTCAGCTCGACCTAGACTCTCTTACCTCGTGGGTGTAAGAACGAGTGCAAATATTCCAAAAGGATCCTCAGCCCATTTCTGTAAAATAGGAACAGCGAAAGCCACGGTTTTTCCCGAACCAGTCCTACTTCCTCCAATACAGTCTCTCCCCTTTAATATTTCGGGTATACACAGCTTCTGAATACCAGTTGGTCTCTTTATAGCCATGGCACTCAGTGATCCAACCAACCACGGCTTCACATTCAATGCCTCGAAAGAGGTTTGCTGGTCCAGCGGGACTGACACTCCAACTGAGGCAGGGTTTATAGGAGGAGCAACATTTGGCTTTGATGTCGATGCTGACTTTACGCGGGAAGGAGCAGAGAATAGTGAGACGATTGGCGCATCGTCTTGGATCTGCGAAGTCTTCCTCCGCTTTCGTGAATTTGGTGAATCGAGGGAGTCGGATTCCGAACCAGAGTTGTCGGATGAATCTTCACTCGATATGGACCCGTCGGATGAGCTTGACAATTCATTTTGGCTCGATAGTCCATGTTTCTCTTCCGCTAGAGGCTGGCTGGCTTGCTCGGTTTTTGGCATAGCTTGTTTTGCAGTCATTGTGTAAATTTGTAGCGTCTGCAAAGCTGATTTTTTGTGTCAACTCGAACTTTTTCTCTCAGCCTTGTCAAGTGGGGCAGGGATGCAAGCTCTCCGTCCGCACCATGGGCCTTGGCATGCTCGTTCTCGCTTAAGCCCCTTTGTTGAATCAAGACCAAAAGAAGATTGTTATTGCACATACTCTATTAAAAGAGCAAAATTCCAAACTACTGATGAAACTATGGAGAATCACGACGAAATGGGATACTTGATTAGCTGGAACTTCTCCGATTGATTATATGAGTGGTGGAGGATCGGAGCTGGGGGTTAAAGCTATAGTATAATCTGCGATTACACAAATACGTCGATAATATAGAGATATTTCCATACCACTCAAATCTACAAGGCGTCGAACGAACCAACTCCATGTGAGATTTGCACGATGCTTACCATCAATTCTTCTCATGCTATACGTCTTACAATACCTCACTCCTCCTCATTAATAAACCCCTTTGTTAGCACCTAACTCACATTACATACCACCTTCTCTGGCATTAAGCATCGTTGATACTCCTGTTTTAGCTTAAAAACTATCTGTTTTTCCATCGAGGAGACAATTTCTGTGGAGAGTATCTTGGATGATTCTATTATCTTGTAAGATCTATCTCCATTAAGCCCTCCTCAAAACTTTTCGGAACCTTGAAATGTGTTGAAAGCATAGATACTAGCAGGATCTGAATCAAAGAAAAACAAGAGGTGGAAGGGAAGTTATTGAGGCTTACTATACTACTACCTCTAGTCTTCAAAGGACTTACGGTTGCAATAACTCATCGGATAATCATAAACATCTCAAGTATAAATCACGATAACCTTCTCCCTTGTATTTCCCGAATATAAAACCGTGACAAAATCCAAACTCCTTTTACCCGATCCCAAGAGCGAGACAAGTAACAAAGAGGCTTCAAGAGACGAGGTAGTGACAGTACGATTTGGTTTAGGAAAGCGAGATGTCGCACGGATAGCTTTCAAGAAACATGCTAAGTTTCTAGAGGCGGTAATAAAGTAGAATCACAATTTTGTATATTTTATTCGGAATTTTCTCATTATTCGGTGAAGACACATGTCTACGGATTACAGTCTACAGATGGTAAAAGAGCTAGCTTATTTAACTCTAACCCTCAACACCGCCATCATTCACTATTGATTTTTCTTAAGAGTAGATAGAAGAGCCTCTTCCTTGAAAAAATGACGTTCCAATTTCTAAGTGCCGAACCCCTTCCTTCGTAGATAAGAGAATAAAGCGAGCTTGCAAAGAGGTTTAGACAGCGTTCAATTCCCCAATTGATGTCCCTTATGACCAACCTGCCCTACTAACGTTTCTATACTTCAAAGATCATATCTGGAATCGATGGAAAGAGCAAATATCGAAGAGATTCTTGACTTGGAATTAACTATTTTGCATTCATACTTAAAAGTTACTAGGAATATTGAGATGAGATATAATTTACGACGCTGCGCAAATACACTTAGAAACTTCTTCTATGCTAGAGATTATTACAGCAGTTACTTCACAAATGATATCAGATTCATACTTAAAGGCGAAAACAAGTTCAGACGGTTGGCAGCAAGCTTAAATAAGCAAGCCAGCTAGTCATGCATTCTATGTTTCTACGGCACGAGCCATCTAACTGTATTGGTCTTTCGAAAGGACAGGAACACCATTCCAAAGCGCCTTTCTCAAAATGTCTCAATATAATCATCTAATTATGTCCAGCATGGTAAGACAGGGGTATCAGTAGGTCGGCCTACATGCCGAGCATACTCATTTGTCTCCGCAAAGGACTAGCACTAGTGCTTCCTTCCTCACTCCCGTAAAAGCCGGAGTCCGTATCGATATCCCAATCGACGTCTTCGGCTTTGTTCTCTTCCGCACCATCCCAGCCTTTTTGAGTGGCTCCACGGGTATTCCATTGCAAGGTGCGAGACACACTCTCAAACCAATCATTGCCAGTTTTGACAACTGTGGGGAAAGGATATTGAGAGGCGGCGATTGTAACATGATCACCGGGTCTGAGTTCTACTCGTCCTTTACCGTCGAAAGAGCAGTAAGCAGAGGCTCTGGAATTTCTAGGGATAGAGACTCTAAGTAGGAGGGTGTCGGAGAGGATCATGGGTCTGAAAGAGAGGGTATGAGGGCAAATGGGAGTGAGCAGAATGGCTGGAATGTCTGGGTGGACGAGTGAGCCACCAGCAGATAAAGAGTATGCTGTAGAGCCGGTAGGGGTTGAAAAGATGCAACCATCTGCTTGAACCACAGTCAAAAGCTCGTTGTCTCCGTACAGCTCAAGGTTGGAGATATACGAAGATGGTCCTCGATCAATAACAAGCTCGTTAAGAACCTCATATTGCTCGGCTTCGTCCATATCATTCTCCTCGGTCCCATTTCGGTAAACCGTACACGTGAAGCGCATACGGAGGTTTACCCGCATGCCTTCATCGCCCATGATCTTGCTCAAGCTTTCCTTAAATTCGTCGTACTTGAAATTGGTCAAGAATCCCAGACTACCCAAGCTGAAAGACAAAATGGGGGGTACAATACGTTGGAATAGCCAAGATGTGAAAAGAACCGTACCATCTCCACCCAATGTCAAGACTAAATCGAACTTTTCTGGCTGGCTCCAACAGAGATCAGGAGACCAGTATTTCAGGAGGTGATTGAATCGTGGTTGCTCCTCTAACATCTGAGCAGCACCAAATCGCTTCGAGTTCCGAAGCTTAGCATCAACATACACGTTGACACCTAGATCAGAGCCATATCGTGGGGTGCTCATGAGCCAGTATGCTAGATCTTTTGTCAAGTGCACCAATTGGTTGTCCCTAGCCTTGGTCACAATCATAACATTGCGCACCGCCCGTTTAATGGGGCGTCTCTGAAGCTGTTTGGAGACCTCTCTTACGCCGGTGGCTGTCTGCATAAGCCTCGAATGCGACATTCCTTCATCTTGTTTAATCTCCTCGAGAACTCTGTCGATATCAACGGCATCGTCAAATCGCTGATGATAGAAGCATGGAGAGGTCAAGGCAGCAAATCTTGGGGTGGTAGGTGTTCCATGTCTGTTTGCAAGGTCCGATAACGCGGCAGATAACTTCTGGGAAGATGCCGTGCCCGGACGGTTGTCGTTCTGTGCTGCAATCATACCAGAAAGTGTGGATGCGAGTGACAAGCCGTGTGGGTTCTGAATTCTTCTTGATGAAGCCAATGCTTTCATGATAGTTTGCTGGGGAATAGATTCGACGGATAGAGCGTTCTTGCGGTGTCCGTTTTGGAATGTTGCAGAGGGTTTGGTGGAGAATAAGGGAGACGTTGGGAGGGATGTTGTGTCACCAAACGAGTATTCCACGGCTGCGGCAGCAGGCAGAGCTGACATAGCTGCATTGTTCTGATGAACATCCGAAGATTCTATCGATGTATTGAAAGATCCAAGCTGCTGAGCGTACTCGCGCACGAATGCGTCTCCCATCTTCGGGATGCGGCCATCATTTGAATTGGGGCTGGCTGGATCATTCGAGAGACCGGAGTTTTGGATGCGCTCGTCGATTGTGCGCAGAGGCTGGTTATCGGGTTTGGTGAGGGAAGGATGAATAGAAGTAGGTGATCGAGGGTCTGACATATTTAAAGAGTTTGGGGGAAGCTCGAGATCTCGGCGATATGAAAGTTGGGGGAGGTCGGAACTAGCGGCGGGATTCCAATAGCGACTAGGTACTTTCAATTCAGGGACCAGCAAATCAACAGCACAAGACAAGAACTTGAACTGAAATGTCTAGTGGAAAGGGAGGAAAGTCGTAGTAACGTGGTTCGGTTTTGGGGGTATTATGTGTTGTATCAAGGGGTAACAAAGGCGGAGGGAGGGCGGTTGTTATTTGTACCCGTTCGGACAATGGATCGTCGGATCTCTTTTTGAAGGATTGCCCGTATGTATGTTGGGGCTATTGGGGACTAGGTGGAAGACCAACGTCTCTGAATGAATGCAGTCAGCATCTGACCGCGTTACTGTGCCCGCCGCCATCAAGGCCGGGCTTCCTAGGCACCGCCAAATGGCCCATGTGATGCGATAGATACATTGATATCATATCGACGTCTGGGGCTGCAGTTGGTGTTGCTGAAGAAAGCCAGCCAGGTGTTGGAGCACGGGGAATAAAGCAATAGGAGGCTTGCGGGTGCGGTACTCACTATCAGTGGCGGAGAAAATAGTAATCGAGCCCAGAACTGCGGAACCGAGTAAAAAGGGTGTGACAACGTCTACTGCATCCAAATACCATGGGGTATCTCGTGGTCTAAAAAGGCTGAGAAGAAGAAGATGTAGATAATATATAGTCTGGTGGTCTAGTTGGTCTAAGATCCGGTCTATGAACGAACGAACACGCTGGAAAAATGCAGTGCAAATGCAAATGCAATAAATGAAAGTTGGTTGTCTATTGCATCTAAAACAAAAGGGCAGACTAGTATTAAATAGGGCGTTTGTATAAATATAAAAAAGCAAAAGAGAGCGACAACACAAGCTACCAGAGCTTTGCTGATGGAAGAGCTGGTAGTGGTTTTTTGGGTCTGGTTGGGAAGACTGCAGAAGCAAGAGAAGGGAAAGAAGATAACTGTCTCCCCTTATACTGTACACCACCATCCATGAACCATCGCATTCCCCCGTCAATCACACCGCTGCACAGTGCACAGTACTCAGTACTGCTCACCCATGAATTACGACCCGCAGTCTCTATACAGACGAGTTTTGAAGACGTAGCGGCGACTGTGTGTTGTCTCAAAGTCACGATCATCAGTGGACCCAAGCCAAACACCTCCACGTAGTGTATCTCCGTACCCAGGTGAAAAGTCGTACCATTTAGACCCATTAAAATCACCTGCACGTCAAATCATACATCAAAGTCCGAGTAAGGGGAAGCATAATAGGGATGTTTCGACTTCAAAATTTTGGATGGCTAGCCGGGGTCAATGCTGCTTGGGAAGAAAGGCCCGGAAGATCATACAACAAGGGACGGCCAAGATAGTACATCCCATGTCTCAAAAAGCTTCATCTTATCTATTCGAAAATGAAGAAGACCCGTGATATCCATTATTTCATCCGCACTCGCAATAACAGTCGGTTGTTGAACATACGCAAAGAAAGTCCCAACTATATATTGTGATGGTTTCCGCTGCTATGCACCGTCGATCTATCTGCAACTCCAACCAGTCCGCGGTTCTTCAGACATGTAAAGTCATGAAACAGCGAAACATTGGAGGTCGAAACCGCCATACAAGGATATACGAAAGTAGGTTGTCCAATTAAGTCTCAGCAAGCATCTATATTTGTGCACAAATCCTTCGTCCCATGTTGTGAGGGTCAAATACTTTCTTGGGTTCGCTACCGCGGTTTGATCACAATGGTTTGATGACACAGGATATCCAGCTCTACCTTCGGATGCTGCGGCTCTTTCTTGCATACAACGTTGTAGGCTAGACCCTAGCGTATGGCTGCTTTCGCCAGGGTAGTCCTCGAAAAATGCA
>Ga0247734_1000569_pt1 | contig 31390 bp, 28 predicted proteins | sample UWRJL103311B2_FD_180933 | JGI IMG/M metagenome (GOLD analysis project Ga0247734, IMG submission 180933) | Plant litter microbial communities from Arlington Agricultural Research Station in Wisconsin, United States - UWRJ-L103-311B-2 | ecosystem: Environmental > Terrestrial > Plant litter >...
GAGGCCCTCAATGCGCTGCTGCGCCCGGCACCGATCGCCGTGATCGACTGCGTCGAGGTGGCGGAGGACTGGCACGCTCGCTTTTCGTGCCTGGGCCGCGCTTATGTGTACCGCATCGTCGACCGCCGCGCGCCGCTGACGGTGGAACGCGGCCGGGCCTGGCACGTGACCAAGCCGCTCGACGCCGAAGCGATGCACCGCGCGGCGCAAGGGCTGGTGGGACTGCACGATTTCACCACCTTCCGCTCGACCCATTGCCAGTCGGCCTCGCCGGTCAAGACGCTCGACCGGCTGGAGGTGCGCCGCGAGGGTGGCGCGGTGCTGATCGAGGCGGAGGCGCGCAGCTTTCTGCATCACCAGGTCCGCTCGATGGTGGGGTGCCTGGCGCTGGTCGGCATGGGGCGCTGGCCCGAGGAAAGGATCGCGCAGGCGCTGGCGGCGCGGGACCGGCAGGCGCTCGGCGTCAATGCGCCGCCCGAGGGGCTCTATTTCGTGCGGGCGATCTATCCGGACGAGTGAGCGGCATCCCCCTCCCCCGTCACTCCCGCGAAGGCGGGAACCCATCCGATGCCCGAGCAACAGGAACCGTTATCAGTTGGGTTCCCGCCTTCGCGGGAATGACGGGGGGAGAAATGCACGAATGGCGGGAGAAAATTCGTCGTGATCGCACTTTGAGATCGCACTGAAGTTGAAAGCGATCGCGGTTAGTTGATGAAACGCATGCGCGCAGGATCGTCCCAATGGCGCGCGGCGGGTGCGGGATCGACGGTGGGAAAGAGCCGCCGCGAAGATAGCAGCTGACGGCGATGTAGGAAAATATCGCCGGACCTTAAGCCCCTGCCCTGCGTTCAGCTGTGCAGGCGCCGGCGATCCGCCGCGGGCCGGTCACGAAGGTTTCGTACAGCATGGAAGCAAGGGACGTTTTCACCAGGCTCGACATCGCGTTGCAGCCTGATCCCGCCCGCACCGTCATCCGCCCTTTCCACTTCGAGTATCCCGCCCCTTACGCCGCCGAGCGCCCTCCCCGCCCGCGCGTGGTGTTCGAGCGGCTGATGGCGCTCGACGAGGCCATGCGCGACCGCATGGTCGCGATCGTCACCGGTCCGATGCGCGAACGCCACCGCAACACCGACGCGACGTTCCTGCGCCAACTGGAAGGCCTCGACGGCATCTGCGACGTCTCCGCTCTCAACGAGCGCGACCGGCTGCTGCTGGGCGCCTATTTCAGCGAGGAATACGCCTTCGAATCCGCCGCGCTGTTCAACCCCAGCATCGTGCGCATGCCCGCCGAGGACGGCGCCCCGGCCCCGAAGGCGGGCGAGGTCCGCTTCCTGCTGTCACTGCGCGGCATCGGCGAGGGCCACGTCTCCTCGGTCACGTTCCGCACCGGCACGTGGGACGGCGGCACGGCGATCCACATCGATCCGCCCAGTTCGTACAGCGTGCCGCCGCGCATCGAAAGCGACGACGAAGGCTGGGTGCGCCTGCGTTGCGGCGACAGCCAGGACATCTCTGAAACGGTGATCTTCCCGGTCCTGCCCTCGCAGCAGCAGGGCGTCGAGGACTTGCGCATGGTGATCTTCACCGAGGACGATGGCCGCCAATACGTGATCGGCACCTATACCGCGTTCGACGGCCGCAGCACCCGGCAGGAACTGCTGCGCGGCGTCGATCTGCGCACTTTCGAGATGCGTACGCTGACCGGCGCGTTGACCGCGACCAAGGGCATGGCGCTGTTCCCGCGCAAGATCGGCGGCCAGTACGTGATGCTGGGCCGGCAGGACAACGAGTCGATCTGGCTGCTGCGCTCCGACGACCTGCATACCTGGGAGACCGGCGCGCCGATCGTGAGCCCGCGCTATCCGTGGGAGTTCGTGCAGATGGGCAACTGCGGCTCGCCGATCGAGATCGACGAAGGCTGGCTGGTGTTCACCCACGGCGTCGGGCTGGTGCGCGGTTACTGCATCGGCGCCTGCCTGCTCGACAAGGACGACCCCTCGCGCGTGCTGGCGCGCACGCCCTCGCCGCTGCTGTTCCCCAGCGGCGAACAGCGCGGCGGCTACGTGCCCAACGTCACGTACAGCTGCGGTGCGCTAGTCGAAGGCCGCCGGGTGCTGCTGCCCTACGGCATCGGCGACGAGTTCACCGCGTTCGCGGTGGCGGACCTGGACGATGTGCTGGCGGTGATGGAGGCGGTTTGAGCGATGCCACGGGCCTAAAACCTAATCTCGTCATTGCGAGCGAAGCGAAGCAACCCAGGGCAGCACCACGCCGCCCTGGGTTGCTTCGCTTCGCTCGCAATGACGAATAAGGCGGGGGTACTCCCCCCGTTACGCCTTGCCCACCACGCTCTCGGGCAGGTCCTGCCCGAACACGCGCTGGTAGTATTCGGCCACCAGCATGCGCTCGGTCTCGTCGCACTTGTTGAGGAACGAGAGGCGGAAAGCGAAGCCGACGTCGTTGAAGATCGCCGCGTTCTGCGCCCAGGTGATGACCGTGCGCGGGCTCATCACCGTCGAGATGTCGCCGTTCATGAAGCCCTGGCGCGAGAAGTCGGCAACCTTGACCATGTTGGCGAGCACGGCCTTGTCCATCTTCGGCACCTTGGCGGCGACGATGTCGGTCTCGACCGCAGCGGGCAGATAGTTGAGCGCGACGACCAGGTTCCAGCGATCCATCTGGCCCTGGTTGATCTGCTGGGTGCCGTGATAGAGCCCGGAAGTGTCGCCCAGGCCTACCGTGTTGGCGGTGGCGAACAGGCGGAAGTGCTTGTCCGGGCGGATGACGCGGTTCTGGTCGAGCAGGGTCAGCTTGCCCTCGGTTTCCAGAATGCGCTGGATCACGAACATCACGTCGGGACGGCCGGCGTCGTATTCGTCGAACACCAGCGCGACCGGATGCTGCAGCGCCCAGGGCAGCAGGCCTTCGCGGAATTCCGTCACCTGCATGCCGCCGCGCAGGACGATCGCATCGCGGCCGATCAGATCGATGCGGCTGATGTGCGCATCCAGGTTGATGCGGATGCACGGCCACTTGAGGCGGGCGGCGACCTGCTCGATGTGCGTGGACTTGCCGGTGCCGTGATAGCCCTGCACCATCACGCGGCGGTTGTAGGCGAAGCCCGCCAGGATCGCGAGCGTGGTGTCCGGGTCGAACACGTACGTCTCGTCGAGGTCCGGCACGCGCTCGTCGGCGACGGAGAAGGCGGGCACCTTCCAGTCGACGTCGATCCCGAAGGTCTCGCGCACGTCGAGTTCGATGTCGGGCGCGGCCAGCACGGTGGCGTCGCGGTTCTCGGTCTGGATATTCGAGTCTGTCATTGCAGGCCACCGCCTAAAGGACGGGGCGCGGTCTCGCAATAAGCTTTGGGCATTAAGGTTTGGCCAGCAGGGCCTTCAGGTCCGGCGCAAGGCACGGCCGGTCAACTCAGCGATGGACCCGGCGGCGGCTTGGGGCGATACCTGAGCCCCGAGAATCGAAAAGAACGCAGGGGGTGGGAGACGATGCCGATCGATCCGAACGCCGATGTCGAGACCGCCGTACCGGCGCTGCTCCCCCGATTCGCCGCGCGTGCGCCGCGCCGTCCCCGCCAGAAGAGACGCTAACCCCGCAGCAGGAGGCCGACCCATGACGTACGTCGAAGGTTTCGTGATCGCCGTTCCCAAGGCCAAGAAGGAGGCGTTCATCACCCATGCGCGCACCATCGATCCGATCTTCCTCGAACACGGCGCCACCCGCGTCGTCGAATGCTGGCAGGACGACGTGCCCGCGGGCAAGCAGACCGACTTCTTCCGAGCGGTCGCCTGCACCGAGGACGAGGCCGTGGCGTTCTCGTGGATCGAATGGCCCGACAAGGAAACCCGCCTCGCCGGCATGGCCGCTATCGAGGAGGCGATGAAGAGCGATCCGCGCATGAACCCCCAAGACAACCCGATGCCGTTCGACGGCGCGCGCATGATCTACGGCGGCTTCCAGTCCGTCGTCATTTTGGGAGCCTGACGATGACCAATCCGGTGGGCAGCTTCATCTGGTACGAACTGTGGACCAGCGACATCGACGCAGCTTCCGCATTCTACGGCGAGGTCGTGGGCTGGACGATCGGCGTCAACGAAATGCCGCAGGAGGGCATGGACTATCGCATGATCGCGCGCAGCGACGGCGGGTTCGCGGGCGGCGCCCTCGCCCTCACCGACGAGATGATCGGCGGCGGCGCCAAGCCGGGATGGCTGGGCTACATCTACGTCCCCGACGTCGATGCGGCGGCGGCCGCCATCGCGGCGGACGGCGGCGCGATCCACATGCCCGGCACCTCGCTCGAAGGCGTCGGCCGCTTCGCCATGGTGACCGACCCGCAAGGCGCGGCGTTCTACCTGATGACCCCCGAACCGCCCGCCGACGCGCCCGATGCCTCAAGCGCCGATGCCTCCAACGACGTGTTCTCGGTCGACCGCCCGCAGACGGTGCGCTGGAACGAACTCGTCACGCCTGACGACGATGCGGCGGTGGCGTTCTATACCAAGCACTTCGGCTGGACGCAGAACGGCGCGATGCCGATGGGCCCGCTGGGCGATTACCGCTTTCTCCAGTTGGGCGAAGTGACGATCGGCGCGACGATGCGCCAGGCCGAGATCACCCCGGTGCCGGGCTGGACGTTCTACATCGGCGTCGACGACATCGACCGCGCCTTCGCGGCGGTGAAGGCCGGCGGCGGCACCGTGCGCGGCGAACCGCAGCAGATCCCCGGCGGCGAATACAGCATCCACGCCTTCGATCCGCAGGGCGCGTACTTCGGACTGGTAGGCCCAAGGAAATGACCGCCCCGCCCGTCATCCCGGCGTAGGCCGGGATGACGAAATGAAGGCACGTTGACGCCGCGCATTCGTTCCACCAATGTTCCACCCTCACCCAGGGAGAATCCCGATGGCCGACTACACCTTCTTCACAAACCCGATGTCGCGCGGCCAGATCGCGCGCTGGGCGCTGCACGAAGTCGGCGCGGACTACGAGCAGGTGCTGGTCGACTGGAAGGACAAGCCGGCCGCCTTCCTCAAGGCCAACCCGATGGCCAAGGTCCCCACCATCGTCCACCACGTCGAGGGCGGCGACCGCGTCGTCACCGAAGCCCCGGCAATCTGCCTCTACCTCGCCGAGATGCACCCCGAGGCCGGCCTGCTCCCCAACGACGGCGAAATGGCGGACTACTACCGCTGGACCTTCTTCGCCTCGGGCCCGATCGAACAGGCGATCACCTCGCGCGCGCTCAAGTTCGAGCCCGCGCCGCAGCAGGAGATGATGGCCGGCTGGGGCAGCTTCGAGCGCACCGTCCACACCATCGAGGCCAAGCTGTCCGAGACTACCTGGGTCTGCGGCGAGCGGTTCACGATGGCCGACGTCTACGTCGGCAGCGCGATCGACTGGGGGCTGACCTTCGGCATCATGCCGCCTGAACCCGCGCTCGTCGGCTACGCCGAACGCTGCCAGGCGCGGCCCGCCTATAAGGCTGCCAAGTCGATCGACGGCAAGCTGATCGAGGAGATGAAGAAATGACGGGAGAAGCCAAGAACCGCATCTGCCTGTGGTACGAAGGCGAGGCGCACGACGCCGCACAGTTCTACGCCTCGGTGTTCCCCGATAGCCACGTCGGCGCCGTCCACCGCGCCCCGGCGGACTACCCGGACGGCCGCGAAGGCAACGTGCTGGTGGTCGAGTTCACCGTCATGGGCATCCCCTGCATCGGCCTCAACGGCGGCGACCGGTTCCGCCATTCCGAAGCCTTCTCGTTCCAGGTCGCCACCGACACGCAGGAGGAGACCGACCGCTACTGGGACGCGATCGTCGGCAACGGCGGCGAGGAAAGCATGTGCGGCTGGTGTCGCGACAAGTGGGGCCTGTCCTGGCAGATCACCCCGCGCGCGCTGACCGACGCCATGGCCAACCCCGACCGCGCCGCCGCCAAGCGCGCGATGGAAGCGATGATGACGATGCGCAAGATCGACATCGCCGCAATCGAAGCAGCGGTAACGGGCGAGGCGGCAGCAGCAGAATGACGATCGAACTCTTCGGCCACCCCTTCTCGTCCTACACCTGGAAGGCGCAGATCGCGCTGCTTTCGGCGGGGATCGCGCATGAATTCCGCATCCTCGACGACGCGCATCCCGAACATGCGGCGGCGATCCGCTTCGCCGGGCCGCAAGGCAAGTTCCCGGTGCTGCGCGATGGCGACACGCTGATCTTCGAGGCGACCTCGATCATCGAATACCTCGCGCTCCACCACGCGCCGAGCGACGCGCTGATCCCCGAGGATCCCGACGCCGCGCTGGCCGTGCGCATGCTCGACCGGGTCATGGACAACTACGTCATGACCCCGATGCAGGAGGTGGTGAACGAATACCTGCGCAACCCGGACGAGCCCGACGGCACCCGCGTCGCCGAGGCGCGGCAGCGGCTTGAGCGCAGCTACGGCTGGCTCGAAGGGTGGCTGGGGTTCTATCCGCTGACCGACGAGGTCGGGCTGGTCGAATGCGCCGCCGCGCCCGCGCTGTTCTATGCCGACTGGGTCCACCCGATCCCCGACTTGTGCCCGCGCCTCCAGGCCTGGCGCGCGCATCTGCTGGCGCTGCCCGCGGTCGCCGCCTGCGTCGAGGCCGCCCGCCCCTATCGCGCCGGCTTCCCGCTCGGCGCCCCCGACCGCGATTGATAAGGCCCGACCGCGCTTAATAAGGAGAGAGCGATGTCCCACGAACTGTCGATCACCCGCCTGATCGCCGCCCCGCCCGCCAAAGTGTGGGAAGTCCTCGCCACCCGGCAGGACGAATGGTGGTGCCCCACCCCCTGGCGCGCCGAAGTCGAGTTTCAGGACAAGCGCCCCGGCGGCTTGTGCAAGATGACGATGTTCGGCCCCGACGGCGAAGTCATGCCGCAAAACGGCATCTACCTCGCCTACGATGAGGGCCGCCGCTTCGTCACCACCGACGCGGTGGTCGACGATTTCCAGCCCGCCGGCCCGTTCATGATCGGCATCTGGGAAATCGCCCCCGAAGGCGACGGCACCCGCTACACCGCCACCGCCCGCCACTGGACCGAGGAAAACTGCCGCCAGCACCAGGAAATGGGCTTCGAGCAAGGCTGGGGCGCCTGCGCCGACCATCTCGCGGCGATTTGCGAGCGCGAGGCGGGGTAGTCCTACTATCGAGGTGCATAAAATTCACCCTCGCCCTCTTCGTCATTGCGAGCGTAGCGAAGCAATCCAGAGCAATCCCACACCGCTCTGGATTGCTTCGCTACGCTCGCAATGACGACGATATGGTGGCGATGTTAGGGAAAGTGTCTCATTTCCACCGGCTGCCACCAGCCATGCCGCCCTTGCGTCGCGGCCACGGTATCGATCCGGCCTTCGCGCAAGTACACCGCCAGCCCGCCCGTCTGCCCCAGATAATCGCGGTCCGCCTTGAACCAGCGCGGGCGGCAACTGCGCGGGAGCCAGCGTTCGGAGACGACGATGTCGACCCGCTCGCACGCCGCCGCCAGCGCGCGTTCGGGCACCGCGTCGCGCCCGCGCGAGATCAGGATCTGCCAGCGGCGCTCTCCTCGTTCCAGCGCGACGACGCAGAAATCGGCGTTACAGCGCGCGCCGGGCCATTGCGTCAGCGGCACCGGCTCGCCCTCCATTCCGGCCAGTTCCTTGAGGTTGTCGCGCGCGTAGCTCTGCCCACCGTCGCGCAGGACGAACAGGCGCGCGCCGCCAGCTTCCACCAGCCCGACGTGATGGCCGTCGCCCGAAACCAGGATGTCCGGCGGCGGCGCGGTGGCGAGCATAACGGCACCTAGCAGCGCGACAGGCGCACCTAGCAGCCGCGCACGCCCACTCCACAGCCCCAGCCACAGCGCTCCGGCGACGAACGTCACGAACGCCGCCGTGCCCGCCGCCGGCAGCAGCGTCACCGCTCCGGGACGCGCCGCGAACCAGTGGGCGATGCCGGTCAGGACCTCGATCGAATGCCCCGCCAGCCACCACACCGGCCAGCCCAGCCCGACGAGGTCGAGCGCCAGCGCCCCGGCGAGCAGCGGCATCACCACGAACGTCGACCAGGGGATCGCCAGCACGTTGGCCAGCGCGCCGTATACGCCCGCGCGGTGGAAGTGATGCAAACCGATCGGCATCAGCGCAAGGTCGATGACGAGGCCCGTCAGCAGCAGCAGCGCCAGATGGCGCAGGCCGCGCATGCCCAAGCCTTCTTCGCGGGGGGAAAGGAAGCGCTTCATCGGCGCGCAAGTGCTCACCGCCACCAGCGCCAGCACCGCGCCGAAGCTCATCTGGAAGCTGGGGCCCATTACCGCCTCGGGCCATAGCGCCATCACGCAGAACGCGGCGACCGCGAGCATCCGCAGCGACAGCGGCTCGCGCCCCAGCGCCAGCGCCGCCAGCACCAGCAGCGAGCCGATGCACGAGCGCACCGTCGGCACCTCGGACCCCGACAGCACGGTGTAGGCGACGCCCGCCAGCGCCCCCGCTCCCGCCGCGACGATCGGCAGCCGCACCCGCAACGCCAGCCAGGGCGAGAGCGCCAGCAGGCGGATCACCAGCAGGTAGACCGCCCCCACCATCGCGCTGACGTGCAGCCCGCTGATCGAGAGCAAGTGCGCCAGCCCGGAGTCGCGCATCGCCTGGTCGTCCGACTTGGTGATCGCGCCCCGGTCGCCCGTCACGAAGGCGGCGGCGATCCCGGCATCGCGCGGGCCGATCTGCGCGGCGATGTGGTCGGTCAGCGACTGGCGCAGCCCCGCGAGCCATCCGGTGCTCGCGTTCCCGTGCGACAGCACTTCGACCGGCCCTTGCGCCGACCCGCTCGCGGCGATCCCGGCGAACCAGGCGGTGCGCGCGAAGTTGTAGGCGCCCGGCAGCATCGGCGGCGCCGGCGGCATCAGCCGCGCCTTGAGGCGAACCACGTCACCGGGCGAAACCCGCGTGCCCGTCGCTCCGGGTTCGACCGGCACGTTGATCCGCACTTTGACCGCGCGCCCCGCTGCTGCTGCCCCCGCCGAAACGCGCATGGCGACCAGCAGCCGATCGCGCGCCAGCGCGGGTTGCGGCTCGACCTGCAGGACTCGCGCGACGAACGTTCCCGACACCGGACGCGGCAAGGGCGGTTCGCCTACCAGTTCCGAACGGGCCCACACCGCCAGGCACCCCGCCAGCGCCAGCAACGGCAGCACGAACGCCCCCTGGAGCAGGAACGGATACCTCTCTCCGCGTGTCGATTTTCCCACGACCGCGGCAAGCCCGCAAACCACCGCACAGCCGGCGCAAAACCCGATCCACCACCGTATCGAAGGCAGCGTAAACCACGTCAGGATGCCGCTTGCGAAGGCCACCGCGAGCCATGGTCCGCGATCGAATCCGGCCTGCGAAAGAAATCGCTCGACAGCCGCCAAACCCCTCGACAAGAGGCTTTCGCCGGTCCATGGGCCATGCTGCAACGCAGCGGCTTCGGCCTCTGTGGAGCACGGAATTTCACGTATCGCGGCCTGGGTCCCCATGGCCGCCAATAGGACAGGAAGGTCGGGTTGATGGCAAGCGGCAGTGCATCGGGCGGAGCGGCAGGCACCAAGGCCGTCGTCACGCGCTTTGCCCCCTCGCCCACCGGCTATCTCCATATCGGCGGCGCCCGCACCGCGCTGTTCAACTGGCTGTTCGCGCGCCATAATGGCGGCAAATATCTCCTCCGCATCGAGGATACCGACCGCGCCCGTTCCACCGAACCGGCGATCGAGGCGATCTTCGACGGCCTCTCGTGGCTCGGCCTCGAAGGCGACGAGCCGGCGGTGTTCCAGTTCGCCCGTTCGGACCGCCACGCCGAAGTCGCCGCCGAATTGATCGCCAGCGGCAACGCCTATCGCTGCTACCTCACGTCCGAGGAACTGGCCGAGCGCCGCCAGAAGGCGCAGGACGAGCGCCGCCCGTTCCGCATCGACAGCGAATGGCGCGACGCCGACCCCTCGACCTGGCCGGCCGACCGTTCGTGGGTCGTGCGCGTGAAGGCGCCGCGCGACGGCGAGACGACGATCGACGATCTCGTCCAGGGCAGCGTCACCGTCCAGAACGTCGAGATCGACGATTTCGTCATCCTGCGCAGCGACGGCACGCCGACTTACATGCTCGCGGTGGTGGTCGACGATCACGACATGGGCGTCACCCATGTCCTGCGCGGCGACGATCACCTCAACAACGCCTTCCGCCAGCTCGTCGTCATCAAGGGCATGGGCTGGGACGTGCCGGTCTACGGCCACGTGCCGCTGATCCACGGGTCGGACGGCGCCAAGCTGTCGAAGCGCCACGGCGCGCTGGGCGTCGATGCCTATCGCGACGAGATGGGCATGCTGCCCGAGGCGATCTTCAATTACCTGCTCCGCCTGGGCTGGGGCCACGGCGACGAGGAAATCATCAGTCGCGAACAGGCGGTCGAGTGGTTCGACATGGTCGACGTCGGCAAGGGGCCCTCGCGCTTCGACCTGGCCAAGCTGCAGAACCTCAACGGCCACTATTTGCGCGAGGCCGACGATGCGCGGCTGGCGGCGCTGGTCGCCCCGCACGTGGTCGCCGGCGGCGTCGCTGCCGAGGCCATCGACATGAACCTGCTGACGCGGGCGATGCCGGTGCTCAAGGTGCGGGCAAAGGATATCAAGGAACTTGCGGAAGGCTCCGGCTTTCTGTTTGCAACGCGCCCCCTCGTCATGAGCGAGAAGGCGTCGGCACTCCTGACGACGGAGGGGCGTGAGCGCCTCGCCGCCGTTCATGAGCGCCTGTCCGGTCAGACCGACTGGACTCTCGAAGGACTGGAAGCAACGCTGAAGGCAATGGCCGAACACCTGAATCTGGGTCTCGGCAAGCTCGCGCAACCGTTGCGGGCAGCCCTGACGGGTCAAACGACCTCGCCGGGGATTTTCGACGTACTGGTACTTCTCGGTCGGGAAGAGAGCCTCGCGCGCATTGGCGCCCAGGCGGAAATTCCTGTCGGGCAGTAGGCATCAAAGGAGTATTTACTGGTGGGTGATCAGGCTAAACTGAGCGCCGGTGGCGCGGAACACGACTACCCCATTCTCAAGGGCAGCGTCGGTCCGGACGTCGTCGACATCCGCAAGCTCTACGGCCAGACCGGGCTGTTCACGTTCGACCCCGGCTTTACCTCGACCGCAAGCTGCGAATCCGCACTAACCTACATCGATGGCGACGAAGGCGTACTGCTGCACCGTGGCTATCCGATTGGCCAGCTTGCCGAAAATTCGTCGTTCATGGAAGTCAGCCATCTGCTGCTGAATGGTGAACTGCCGACCAAGGACGAACTGGCGAACTTCGAGCATACCATCAGCCGGCACACCATGCTGCACGAGCAGCTGCGCCAGTTCTACCAGGGCTTCCGCCGCGACGCGCACCCGATGGCGATCATGTGCGGCGTGGTCGGCGCGCTCTCGGCGTTCTACCACGATTCGACCGACATCGCGGACCCCGAGCACCGCATGATCAGCTCGCACCGCCTGATCGCCAAGATGCCGACGATCGCCGCCGCGGCGTACAAGTATTCGGTCGGCCAGCCGTTCGTCTATCCCGACAACAACCTGAGCTACACCGGCAACTTCCTGCGCATGACCTTCGGCGTGCCCGCGGAAGAATACGAGGTGATCCCCGCCATCGAAAAGGCGATGGACCGGATCTTCATCCTCCACGCCGACCACGAGCAGAACGCCTCGACCTCGACCGTGCGCCTTGCCGGTTCGTCGGGCGCGAACCCGTTCGCGTGCATCGCGGCGGGCATCGCCTGCCTGTGGGGCCCGGCGCATGGCGGCGCCAACGAAGCCGCGCTCAACATGCTCAAGGAGATCGGCACCCCCGATCGCATCCCGCACTACATCGAGCGCGCCAAGGACAAGAACGATCCGTTCCGCCTGATGGGCTTCGGCCACCGCGTCTACAAGAACTACGACCCGCGCGCGACGGTCATGCAGTCGACCCTGCGCGAAGTGTTCGACGCGCTCAAGGTCACCGACCCGCTGTTCGAGACCGCGCTGCGTCTGGAAGAACTGGCGCTGAGCGATCCGTACTTCATCGAGAAGAAGCTGTTCCCGAACGTCGACTTCTATTCGGGCATCATCCTGTCGGCGATCGGTTTCCCGACCACGATGTTCACCGTGCTGTTCGCCCTCGCCCGCACCGTGGGCTGGGTCGCGCAGTGGAACGAAATGATCTCCGATCCCGGCCAGAAGATCGGCCGCCCGCGCCAGCTCTACACCGGCCCGACCCAGCGCGACTACGTGTCGATCGACAAGCGCTGAGCTAGAACCCGCTGAGTTAGAATTTCGAAACCGCGTGCAGTCGCGGTACCCGAAGGAAGGCCCTCGCGAAAGCGGGGGCCTTTTTCGTTGCCGATCAAGGAGCCGACGGCACGCTTCGGGCGTTTGCACCATGTCGGGACGAACACCGTCCAGCCCGGTTTCTGTAGGACTTTTCAGCCGCGTTGAAATTCCTATGCTACAGCGCCATAATCCGGCCGCATCCTGACACCATTCTGCCGAATTGAACGGGGCGCAAAAAACATGCTGTTTATTCGAATTTCGGCGATGATCCTTGGCGTATTCGCCATCGCCATCGGTTTGCTCTGGGTCGGCCAGGGGACCGGCGTGGTGCTGTGGCCGGCGGACAGTTTCATGCTCGCCGATCGCGGCTGGGCGATCCGCGGCGCGATCCTGGCGATGGTGGGCGGAATCGTGGTGTGGCTCGCCCGCCGCGGCTGAGCGATTCCATCCGCGCGCTATCCCGTCACCCCTCGGGGTCGAACGGCACGTCCAGGATGAATCGCGCGCCCTCGCCGGGCACGCTCTCGACGGTGAGGTCGCCCTCCATCGCGCGAGCCAGGCGGCGCGAGATGTAGAGGCCGAGGCCCGAGCCACCGTCGCCGCTGCGGCCGAGGCGCTCGAACTTGTCGAACACGCGGGCCTGTTGCTCGGGCGACAGGCCGGGGCCCTGGTCCGCCACGATCACCCGCGCGCGCGGCCCATGCGCCTCCAGCTCGATCGCGATGTGCGAATTTTCGGGGGCATAGCGGATCGCGTTGCCGATCAGGTTGAGCAGCACCTGCAGCACCCGGCGAAACTCGGCGAGCGCGGGGAGTTGCTGGTCCGGCCCCGGCGCGGCGATCGCGATGCCCTTCTCGCGCGCCCGCACGCTGAGGATACCGGCGGCCTGGCGCGCGACTTCGGACAAGTCGATCTGGTCGGGGACCGTCCTGAACCCCTCGGATTCGACGGCTTCCAAATCCGCCATGTCCTCCAGCAGCCCGAGCAGCAGTGTGCCCGCGCTGGCGATTTCGCCGGCATATTCGGCATAAGCATCGGGCAGCGGCCCGGCGAGCCGGGTGCGGATCGTCTCGGCATTGGCGACGATGCGTGCGATCGGCTGCTTGAGCACGGGCGCGAGATCGCGGCCCACCAGACTGCGGCGCGGCGCGGGCGGAGGCACCGGCGCGGCGGGCACGACGGCGTCGGCGGACGCGGCCGGCTGGTCGGAAATCAGCAGCAGTTCGAAGCCGGCGGGCTCGAAGCCCGGCTGGCGATGCGGGATCAGCGCGACCCGCCATTCGCGGTGGGAACCCGGCACCACCACGCGCGCTCCGTCGAGCAGGCGCCAGTGCAAAGGCTGCTGGTGAGTCACCGTCTCGGGCGGCAGGAAATCGGTCCAAACCGCGCCGACCGCTCCGTTCATCGCCGCCGTCACCGCGGCAAGTTCGCCGCCTTCGGAATTGGCCGCCAGGATGCGCTGTCCGGCATCGAGATAAGCGGTCAGTTCGGCCAGGTGCCGGTCGATCTCGATGCGCCGGCGTTCGGCGACCGCCCCGTCCTCGGACGGCAGGGCACCAGTTTGCCAGCTGCGCACGCGGATGGCGCAGCCCGCGCCCTCGGGCTGCACTTCGACCCAGGCCGAGATCGCGTCGCTGCCGTCCTGCGCGTTGACGACGCGCGAGACGCGCACGTTCGAGCGCCGCGCCCGCGTGACGATCTCCAGCAGTTCGGGGACCGCGATCGTGCCCGGCAGTTCGCCACCGCAGCGCATCTGCAGCCCCGCCAGCGGCTCCTGCGCGCTGAGCAGGCGATCGTCGCCATCGCTGACACCGTGCGCGAGAATGGTCCCCTCCTGCCCCATCATGCCCCCGTTGCCCCCGACGATGACGACAGGATAGCGGTCGCATGGTCTGCGGCAAGGCGCTCGAAACCCGACGGCAGCGCCGCCTGCGGATGAATGGCCAGAAACTGTTCCTCGACGGCGCCCGGCTCCAGCCCGGCCGCGCGCAATACCAGGGCGAGCCGCGCGCCCTGCCCCTCCTGCGTCGACACTACCGCAGCATCGCGCGTCTGCCCCGAGCCCAGCGCCAGCGCCGTCAGGAAGAGCGCCGCGCCCGCCTCGGTCACGCGCAAGGCGGAGACGTCGCCGTGCGAACCCCGCAAGCCGCGCACCACCCGCTGCGCCAGCCCGAGGCGCGTGGTCTCGGCCGCATAGACACTACGGGCCTCCGCCTCGACCACACGCGCGCGCTCGGCGAGCGTGGGCTCGGCGGCGACGAGCTTGCGCACGATCGCCAGAACTTCGTCGAACACCGGCGCGGGCAACTCGCCCAGCGGCAGGCCCATGCGCCGCTGCACCTGGCACCAGCGCGCTTGCGCGGCCAGAAACGCCAGCGCCGCCGCGCGCAGATCGGCGTCGGCGCAGGAAACGAGGCCCTGCAACAGCGGCGAGGCGACGGGATCGAGCGCGGCGCGCGCCTGGAGGCTTTCGGTAAGCTGCCATTCCAGCGCGAGCGCATGGACATGGCCGAGCAGCACCGGGCTGGGCAGGAAAGCGCGGGTGAGCACTTCGATCTCGCCGTCGGAATGGCCGCGGCCGTCACCGGCGCCGACCAGGCGATCGAGGATCTCGCCCGCGAGGTCCGCCAGCATCGCCCGCGTGCGCGTCAGCACTTCCTCGCCGAACAGCGCACTGTGCGGGGTGCCCGCCAGATAGCGCAGGATCGGCAGCACCGAACCGGCCACGGCGTCGCCCCGCGCCAGTTCGTCGCGCAGCAGCGCCTCGACGCTTTCGGTGTCTGCCGGATGGACGGCGTTGTCGATCATCTGCCCCGTCTAGCCTGCATCTGGTTAACCCGGAGTTATCCGAGCCGACGCGGCGGCAGCAACAAGGCCGCCGCGACCAGCAGCGCCGAGAGCAGGCGCACCACCAGCAGCACTTGGCCGAAGCCCGAAGCGAAGGCCAGCACCAGCCCCAACAGCGCGCGATCGCACGTCCAGCCCGCGATCCTGCCGCCCGCCACGCGCGGCAGCAGCGCCAGAAGGAGCATCAGGATCGCCGGGGTACACAGCCAGGCGATCACCGGCTCGCCGGGAAAGCGGGGCGTATCGAGCAGGATCAGTCCGGCGAAGACCACGTCGACGAGCCATGTCATCGCATCGGCGCGCGGAATGGCGGGGGTCGGCTGGCCCATCGCATGGCGCTCGGCGGCGCGCAGCAGGCGGCTCGCCTCGACCAGCAGCCAAGCCACCGCGACCAGCACGAAGCCTGCCCATACCAATCCGAACCAGCTTATGCCGACGGCGATCGCGAGCGCGACGACGACGGCGGCCGAAACCACGTTGCTGGCATTGCCCGCATGGAGCAGCGACGACCCGAAGCTGAGCACCGCGAACCGCGCCACCGTGCGTCCGGGCGAAGCCGGTCCATCCTCGACGAAGCGCGCGCGCATCCATTCGTCTTCGAGCGCATAGGCCTCGGCCTCGCTGCGCACCATGCGCCAGCCCGAACCGGCGCGCGCCGCCGCCGGCACGTCGCGCATGGCGATGCCGGCCTGCAGCGCGATCCGGGTCAGCGCGGAAACCACGTCGACGTCGATGGGAAGTTCGTGCAGCCGCTCGACCGTCTCACCCGACAGGCGCATCAGCCCGGCCCCGGCGCGGTTGATATTGATCCGCTCGAACCCGGCCGCCAGCGCGCCTTCGACGGGCTGGACCAGCACCACCGGCGCACGCCCTTCGAGCAGCGCGGCGGCCTGTGCCGGGTCGGCGAACAGACCCTCGGAAATCACGACGATCTCGTCGCTCGCCGTCACCAGGCCGGCCAGTTGCCCGGCGCCGGTGGCGATCGCGAACTGCAGGCCCGCGTCCTCGGCATCGTGCTGGAGCGCGATCAGTTCAGGCGACGCGCCGCGCGCCAGGCACACCACGCGCTGGCAATCGAGCGCCAGCGCCAGGCCCAGCTGGTGCTGCGCCACGCTCGCGCCGGCCACGCGCAGGAAGGCGCGCGCGAACGGCTGACCGGCGCCCGCGGGCTCCGTCATGGACAGCAAGGCTATGCGCAAAACGTGTTAATCTCCAGCCACCCGCCCGCCGATGTAGGCAGGCGCGCGCCGGGTGCCAAGTGAAAGCGCGTTCAGTCGGCGGAAAACTCGGTGAGGTAGGCCTTGAGCTTGCGCACCACGGTCGGCTCGCCGGGCGCGGCATCGAGCGCGGCTTCGGCCAGCGCCAGCAGCGCAGATGAGTGGAAGCTGGCCGCCAGCCCCTTCAGGCGCATCCCCGCGACCACCCAGTTGCCGTCGCACCGCGCGCGTTCGAGGAGGTCCACCTGCCGCGCCACGCCTTCGGCATAAGCCGTGCGCAGTTCGGCCATCAGCTCCGGGTCGCCGCCTGCGGCAGCTGCGAGGGTCGCTTCGAGAGCGCCTGCTTCATAAGCCATTTCCCCAGTTTAATCGCCCAAGCGTTAAGGCGGGGTTTATTGCCGCGCCATCGGTGGTATTCTCCTGCCATGGCTGGGGAAAACAGGATCATCGCGTTCGGCGCGGGCGACGGCAAAGGCACGAGCGGCGAGGCTGGCGGCGCGACTGCGGACGTCGAAAGCACGGCTGACGCGCCTCGCGAGCCTTCCGGCTCCGAAATCTGGGACGACGCCTGGGTGGCTGCGGACGAGGACGCAGCCGCAAGCGCCGATTCGCGCGTCTGGCTGCTTCCCGCACTCGCCGGCCTGCTGGTCGTGGCATGGACGGCGCTGTTCGTGGCGGCTCAGATGCCAGCCCTGCGCGCCGGCATTCCCCTCTCGGGCATGCCCGCGCTCGTCACGCAGTGGAGCGTGCCGGTCCTGCTGATCGGCGTGGGCTGGCTGCTGGCGATGCGCCACAGCGCCCGCGAAGGCCGCCGCTTCGGCGATGTGGCGCGCACGCTGTCGAGCGAATCCGCGCTGCTCGAAACCCGCCTCACCACCGTCAACCGCGAACTCAGCCTCGCGCGCGAATTCGTCGCCGCACAGTCGCGCGATCTCGAAACGCTGGGCCGCCTCGCCGCCGAGCGCCTCTCGCACAATGCCGAGCGGCTGCAGGAACTGGTGCGCGACAATGGCGCGCGCGTCGAATCGATCAGCACCGTCAGCAGCGCCGCGCTCGAGAACATGGAGAAGCTGCGCGGCCAGTTGCCGGTCATCGCCAGCTCGGCCAAGGACGTGACCAACACGATCGCCAACGCCGGCCGCACCGCCCATGCCCAGCTCGAGGACATGATCAACGGCTTCAACCGGCTCAACGAATTCGGCTCGGCCAGCACCCGCCAGGTCGCCATGCTGCGCGAGCAGGTCAACGAGACGCTCGACGGCTTCAACCGCCGCTGCGAGCAACTGGAAGAGATCGCCGCCGCCCGCTTCACCGCGCTGTCCGAACGCGGCGAAGCGTTCCGCACCCAATTGGACCGTCACGAGGTCGACGCGCTCGCCGCGATGCGCACCCGCGCCGGGGCGCTGTCCACCGAAGTCGAACAGACCCGCCACGAACTCGACCGCCACGAGGCGGAAAGCCTGACCTCGCTGCGCTCGCGCCTCGGCGCGCTGCGCGACGAGAGCGAGGTCGTCAGCCGCGCCCTGCGCGAGGCCGAAGACCGCGCCACCGACGCGCTCAAGGCCTCGCTCGCCACGCTGTCGCAGGACCAGGCCGATGCCGCCGAGGCGATCTCCGCCACGCAGCAGGCCGTTCTCGACGCGCTGTCGGGCCGCCTCGCCACGATCGCCGCCGAAGCACGGCAGATGGACGAATCGATCGGCCTGCGCGCCGAGCGCCTGACGATGGAAGCCGAGGAACGCCAGTCGCGCCAGGTCGAGCAGGAGCGTCACGCCATCGCGCGGATAGACCACATGCTCGGCGAACTGGACGGCACCATCGCCGAGCGCCTCGAACGCCACCGCATCCAGGCCGCCGCTCTGGCCGAGCGCGCGGGTGTCGTCACCGGCGAACTGGGGGCTTTCGAAGCGCGCCTCGCGGTCATCGCCCAGAACGCCGGCGACAGCGAAAGCCGCCTGCTCGCCAGCCTCGGCACGCTGACCGAGCGGCTGACCGCCGCGCGCACCACGCTGGCGGCGACCGACGGCGACGTCGAAAAGCTCACCGACGACAGCGTGCGGCTGCTCGAACTGATCCAGGCGAGTGCCAAGCAGACTCACAACGCCCTGCCCGAAGCGCTGGCGGTGTCCGAAGATCGCCTGCGCCGCTTGCAGGAAGGCCTCGGTGCCCTGCTGCACAGCCTGGGCGAAGCCGCGCACGGCAGCCAGGGCGTCGCCGACGAGATCGGCGCGTCGAGCCGGGATCTCGATGCGCTCGTCGCCGCGCTGCTCCAGGCACAAGGCCAGATCAGCGCGCGCGGGGCCGACCACGGCGCTCTGCTGACGCGCCTGCAATTCACCCTCGCAGAAATCGACAGCGCCACGCAGGCCACCGCCGGTCGCGCGCAAGGCGAACTGGGCGACGCGATCGCCGCGCTCGGCCGCGCGCTCGACGAGAGCGTGCGCGCCATCGAGGACGACAGCGCCACCCGCATCGCCCGCGTCGCGCAGACTCTGGGCGAGGAAAGCGCAGCCGCCATCGACAAGGCCATGCGCACGCGCGTCGCCGAGATTTCGGGACAACTCGAGCAGGCGGTCGCCCACGCATCGGGCGTCACCCGCGAGACGACGGTGCAGTTGCGCGAACAGCTCGCCAAAGTCGACGACCTCGTCGGCAACCTCGAAACCCGGCTGGGCGATGCGCGCCGCGAGGCAGAGGAGCAAGTCGACAACGACTTCGCCCGCCGCGCCGCGGTCATCACCGAATCGCTCAACTCCAACGCCATCGACATCGCCTCGGCGCTGTCGAGCGACATCGCCGACACCGCCTGGGCGGCCTACTTGCGCGGCGATCGCGGGATTTTCACCCGCCGCGCCGTCAGCCTGCTCGACGCTGGCGAGGCGCGCGCGATCCAGCAGACCTTCGAACGCGACGACGCCTTCCGCGCCAATGTCAGCCGCTACATCCACGATTTCGAAGCGATCCTGCGCCAGGTCCTCTCCACCCGCGACGGCAATGCGCTGGGGGTGACGCTGCTGTCGTCGGACATGGGCAAGCTCTACGTAGCGCTGGCGCAAGCGATCGAACGCCTGCGCAGTTGAGGGCGCTCGGCGTTTAGGGCTGGGCGAAGGGGTCGCTGATCGCGCCGCTTCTCGTCATCCCCGCGAAGGCGGGGATCCATCTGACCCCCTGCAACACGAGACATCATCAGATGGGTTCCCGCATTCGCGGGAATGACGAAGTTAAGGTGCTTGGTAATCGCGCGTGGGGGAGCGCGCTTACGTGCCACCATTTTATCGCCGCCCAGTATTCGTCATTTCGAGCGTAGCGAAGCAACCCAGGGCGGCACTACGCAGCACTGTTGCGACCCCCGGCCTGCACCGGGCTCGCAATGACGAGGTATGGCGAGATGGCGAGCGCGAGAGGTTTCCCGCCCTCAGTACCCCAAGTTCTTCACCGGCGGCGTGCCGAAGAAGTTGAGCTGGTCCACGGTGATCCACTGCTCGGCGTAGTTGGCGTAATACAGCCCGAACAGAACCGCCGCGACCATCGTCGCGCGCAAGGCGATGCGCTTGGGCTGGAAGTTGAGCGGCGCGCTGTCGGCGTGGCCGCGCGGGACGACGTGGCCTTCGACTTCGTTCGGCGTGCGCAAGCCGAACGGCATCACCAGGAACGCCGCGAGCACCCAGAACAATCCGTAGATCGCGATCATCGAAGTCCAGTTCATCGCCATGGCGCTCAATCCTCCAGCAGCAGCACCTGCACTTGCGGCTTCTTGCCCGACCAGCGCGTGGCGGCGCGGCGGGCGGCGAGGCGGACGGCTTCCTGGCGGACGGCAGGCTCGGCCTTCTTGGCGCGGACCAGTGCGTCGGCGACGTCCTTCTGCGCCTCGGCGACGAAGCCGGGGTAATCCTCGTCGAGCGGCAGGCCCACGGCCGAAACCGCGACATGGCCGCGCCGGTCGGCAGCGACGGTGACGATGCCGTTGGCCGCGATGCGGCGGCGCATGATGATCGCCTCGCCGTTCGCGGGCGAGATGATGTCGCCATCGAGCAGCAGACGCCCGGCGCGCACTTCGCCGAACTTGCCCGGCTGGCCGGGGGCGAGGCGCACGAGATCGCCGTTCTTCTGGAAGATCGCCTTGGGAATGCCGCTGGCGATGCCGAGCCGCGCCTGCTCCTTCATGTGGCGGATTTCGCCGTGGACCGGCAGCAGGATTTCGGGCCGCAGCCAGCCGTAGAGCGCTTCCAGTTCAGGCCGACCGGGGTGCCCGGAGACGTGGATCGGGCTCTGCCGATCGGTGACGACGATCACGCCGGCGTCGGCGAGGCGGTTCTGGATGCGGCCGATCTGGATTTCGTTGCCCGGAATCTGGCGGCTGGAGAACAGCACCACGTCGCCCTTGTCGAGCTTGACGGGGTGGTTGCCCTCGGCGACGCGGGCGAGCGCCGCGCGGGGTTCGCCCTGCCCGCCAGTCGCGACGATCAGCACGTCGCCGCGCGGCAGGTCCATCGCCGCATCGGCGTCGATGATCTCGGGCAAGTCCTTGAGGTAGCCGCACGACTTGCCGGTGGCGATGATCCGGTCGAGCGAGCGACCCGATACGCAGAGCTGGCGCCCGGTCTTCTTCGCGACGTCGCCCAGCGTCTGCAGGCGCGCGACGTTCGAAGCGAAAGTCGTCACCAGCACGCGGCGGCCGGTGTGCTTCTTCACTTCGGCGAGCAGCCCGCGATAGACGTCGCCTTCCGAGCCCGAAGCCTCGGGGTTGAAGACATTGGTCGAATCGCAGACGAGCGCGAGTACGCCCTCGTCGCCGATTGCGGTGAGTTCGGCCTGGGTGGCGGGGGTGCCGACTTGCGGTTCGTCGTCGAGCTTCCAGTCGCCGGTGTGGAAGATGCGGCCGTACGGCGTCTCGATCACCAGCGCGTTGCCCTCGGCGATCGAGTGCGCCAGCGGCACGTAGCGGATGCCGAACGGGCCGAGCTGGAAATTCTCGAGGTCGTCGACGACGTTCAACTCGACCTGGTCGAGGATGCCAGCCTCCTCCAGCTTCGCCGCGACCAGCTTGGCGGTGAACGGAGTCGCATACAGCGGCACGCCCAGTTCCTCGGCGAAATAGGGCACCGCGCCGATGTGGTCCTCGTGCGCATGGGTCAGCACGATGCCGAGCAGGTTCTCGCGCTCGTTCTCGATGAATTCGAGGTCGGCGAAGACGAGGTCGACGCCGGGGTACTCGTTACCGGAGAACGTCATGCCCAGATCGACCATGAGCCACTTGCCCTGGCAGCCGTAGAGGTTGACGTTCATGCCGATTTCGCCCGAACCGCCGAGCGCGCAGAATAGAAGTTCCTTACCGGGAATCACTTAGAAGCTGCCCTTTCGGCGAGAATGGCGAGGCCGTCGATCGTCAGATCCGCGTCGACGGCGTCGAAAATAGTGGTCGCCTCGTGGAACAGGACCGCGAGGCCGCCGGTGGCGATGACTTTCGCCGGCCGGCCGATTTCGGCGCGCATGCGGGCGATCAGGCCCTCCATCAGCGCGACGTAGCCCCAGAACACGCCGATCAGCATCTGGTCCTCGGTGTTCCTCCCCACGACGCTGGTGGATTTGGGCACCTGGATGGCGATGCGTGGCAGCTTGGCGGTGTTGCCCACCAGCGCGTCGAGCGAGAGATTGACCCCCGGCGCGATGATGCCGCCCTTGTAGGCGCCGTTGAAGTCTACCACGTCGAACGTCGTCGCGGTGCCGAAATCGACGACGATGAGATCGCCAGCATGCTTGTCGTGCGCGGCGATCGCGTTGACCGCCCGATCCGCGCCCAGCGAGCGCGGTTGGTCGACGTCGATGTCGATCGCGTAGTCGGCTTTGCCCTGGCCTGCAACCAGCGGCTCGATCTCGAAATAGTGGCGCGCGAGGATTTCGAGGTTGTGCAGCGCGCGCGGCACGACGGTGGAGATGATGATCTGTTCGACCGCCTTGGGATCGATCCCGCGCAACGCGATGAGCTGCATCAGCCACACCGCGTATTCGTCGCCGGTGCGGCGCGGGTCGGTGGCGATACGCCAGCGTCCGCGGATCGTGCGGCCCTCGAGCAGCGCGAAGACGACATTGGTGTTGCCGGCGTCGATGGCGAGCAGCATGGCGCTTTGGATTCCTTTATACGAGCAGGACGTCGCCGGCGTGGATGGTGCGGATCGCGCCGTCAGGCAAGGCCAGGCGCAGATTTCCATCCTCGGCCAGCCCCGCGAAGGCACCCTCCACCGCGTCCTCTCCGGGAGGAAGCACCCTGAGCCGCGTTCCCTTCGCGTGCGCAGCACTCTGCCAGCGACGCAGCAGCGGGGCAAGGCCGACCGCGCGCCAGCGCTGGAGTTCGAGGTCGAAGGCGGCGGCCAGTGCTTGACCGAACACGTCTCGCGTGGGCGGCGAGCCGTGGTCGGCGAGCGCCGTCACCGCGCGTCCGGGCACTTCGGGCGCCTGGGCGAGATTGACGCCGATGCCGACGACGACGACGCCGCGCGCCATCTCGAGCAGGATGCCGGCGATCTTCGCGCCGCCGAGCAGCAGGTCGTTCGGCCACTTGAGCTGGAGGTTTTCGCCCGCGAACGGTGAGAGCGCTTCGTGGACCGCAAGGCCGGTCAGCAGCGCCAGCGTGGCGGGCGCGGGATCGCCGGGGGCGAGCCGCACCACGGTCGAGCCCATGAAGTTGCCGGCGCCGTCGTTCCACACGCGGCCGAGGCGGCCCTTCCCCGCGGTCTGGCGGTCGGCGACCAGCCAGTGCCCCTCAGACACGTAGGACCCGGCGGCAAGTCTTGCCGCCAGGTCCGCGTTGGTGGAGCCGGTTTCGGCTACGACTTCGATCAAAGCGCGTGGAACAGGGCGGTCGCCGCGATGTCGCTCAGGCCCTGCAGCCACCCGCTCAGCAGATAGCCGAGCGGCGAGATGAACAGGCAGGTCACGCCCAGGATCGCCTTGTGCCACACGTCGCTCTTCCAGGTGACGACGCCGGTCGCCTCGTCGAAGTACATGACCTTGACGACCTTGAGGTAGTAGAACGCGCCGATCACCGAAGCCGCGAAGCCGAGGAAGGCGAGCGCCATCATGTCGGCGTCGACCGCGGCGCGGAAGACCAGGAACTTGCCCCAGAAGCCGAACATCGGCGGGATGCCGGCGAGGCTGAACATAACGAAGGCCAGCGCCGCCGCGATACCCGGACGGGTGCGCGACAGGCCGCCAAGCTTGGCGATCTCCTCGACCTGCTCGCCGTTCTCGTCGCGCAGCATCAGGATCGCCACGAAGCCGGCCACCGAAGTCGCCACGTAGATGACGAGGTAGAACAGCATCGCCGAGGCACCCTGCACGTTCGCCGCGGCGAGACCGACAAGGATGAAGCCGACGTTGTTGATCGACGAGTAGGCCATCAGGCGCTTGATGTTCTTCTGGTTGATCGCACCCAGCGCACCGATCACGATCGAGGCGAGCGCGATGAACACCACGATCTGGCGCCAGGCAGCGGCCTGATCGCCGAACGCGTCGAGCAGCACGCGCATGGTCAGGCCGATCGCCGCGACCTTGCCCGAGGTGGCGAAGAACTTCGTCACCGGGGTGGGCGCGCCTTCGTAGACGTCGGGCGTCCACATGTGGAACGGCACCGCGCTGATCTTGAAGGCGAGGCCGGCCAGCATGAACACCAGGCCGAACAGCGCGCCGTGCGACAGGCCACCCGAGAGCGCCGCGTTGATGCCCGAGAACGAGGTGGTGCCGGTGAAGCCGTACGTCAGGCTCATGCCGTACAGCAGGATGCCCGAGGCGAGCGCGCCGAGCACGAAGTACTTGAGGCCCGCTTCGGCGGAGCGCCCGTCGGTCCGCACGAAGGCGGCGAGCACATAAGCGGCGAGCGAGTTCATCTCGAGGCCGATGTACAGCGCCAGCAGGTCGCTGGCCGAGACCATCATGCCGCTGCCGAGCGCCGCGAAGACGATCAGGATCGGGAACTCCGCGCGCATCGCGCCGGTCCGCTCGAAGAAAGCGGGGGCGACGACGAGCGTCGAGGCGGCCGAGAGATAGATCAGGATCTTGGCGTAGCTGGAGAAGGCATCGGCGCGGACCTGGCCGAAGAAGGCCGAATAGTCCGGCCCCATGTGGGCCCCGCACAGCGCGGGTGCGACGAGGAACGCCGCCCCGACCAGCGCCGCAACGGCGAGGATCGAGATCAGACGGCTTGCCTTGTCACCGCCCCAGGCGGCGATCAGCAGCAGGATCAGACCTGCGATGCTCAGCGTTTCTTCCGGCGCGATGAGGCGCAGGGAGTGCGACCAGTCCATTAGTGTGACCCCCCGTGCGCAGAGACTTCTTCGTGCGCAGGATTAGCTTTTCCGAGTGTGACCTTGCTGTCCCCTTCCGGCTTCGCGCGAGCGAGGCGGGCGTCGAGCGCGGCGATGTCGGCGCGCATCGGAGCGATGAAGCTCTCGGGGTAGATGCCCATCCACAGCGCCGCGAGGGCGAGCGGGACGACCATCAGCAGTTCGCGGACGTCAAGGTCGGGCATGGCGGCGGCGTCGGCGTTCTTCTGTTCGCCGAACACGACGCGGCGATAGAGGTAGAGCATGTAGGCCGCGCCCAGGATGATGCCGGTGGTGCAGATCAGCGCCGCCCACGTCGATGCCTGGTAGATGCCGCCGAGGCTCAGGAACTCGCCCACGAAGCCACTGGTGCCCGGCAGGCCGATCGAGGCCATCGTGAACAGCAGGAAGAACAGCGCGTAGCGCGGCATGTTGATCGCCAGGCCGCCGTAACGGGCGATCTCACGCGTGTGCAGGCGGTCGTAGATGACGCCGACGCACAGGAACAAGGCGCCCGAGACGAGGCCGTGGCTGAGCATGACCAGCATCGAGCCTTCGAGGCCCTGCACGTTGAAGGCGAACAGGCCGATCGTCACGATCGCCATGTGTGCGACCGAGGAATAGGCGATCAGCTTCTTCATGTCGGTCTGCACCAGCGCGATCAGCGAGGTGATGACGACCGCGGCCATCGACAGGCCCCACACCAGCGGCGCGAAGTACGCCGAGGCTTCGGGGAACATCGGCAGCGAGAAGCGGATGAAGCCGTAGCCACCCATCTTCAGCAGCACGCCGGCCAGGATGACCGAGCCCGCGGTCGGCGCCTGGACGTGCGCGGCGGGAAGCCAGGTGTGGACCGGCCACATCGGCATCTTCACCGCGAAGCTGGCGAAGAAGGCCAGCCACAGCCAGGTTTGGACCTTGGGATCGAAGTCGTAGGTCATCAGCGTCGGGATGTCGCTGGTGCCGGCGGTGTGGACCATCCACAGCATCGCGACCAGCATCAGCACCGAGCCGAGCAGCGTGTAGAGGAAGAACTTGTAGCTGGCGTAGATGCGATCGGCGCCGCCCCAGATGCCGATGATGAGGTACATCGGGATCAGGCCGGCTTCGAAGAACATGTAGAACAGGTACAGGTCCTGCGCCATGAACACGCCGAGCATGAACACTTCGACCAGCAGGAACGCGGCCATGTATTCGCCCACACGCTTCTCGATCGAGTGGCTCGCGCCGATGCAGATCGGCATGAGGAAGACCGAGAGCATGATGAGCAGCAGCGCGATGCCGTCGATGCCGAGCGCCCACGAGAAGCCCGAGAAGATCTCGACTCGCTCGGTGAACTGCCACTGCGTGCCGCCGATGTCGAAGTTCATCCAGAGAGCCACGCCCAGGGCGAGGTTCACCAGCGTGGCGGCCAGCGCGACGGTGCGCGCGGCCTTGGCTTGAAGGAAGAGGCAGGCCACCGCCGCGATCAGCGGTACGGCCAGCATCAGGCTGAGGATCGGAAAACCACTCATCATCTTATCCCGCGATCACCCAGCTGATGGCGCCGACTAGGCCCAGCAGCATGACAAGTGCGTAGCTGTACAAATAGCCCGACTGGACCTTTTGCGCGTAAGTCGAACCCCGTGCGACCACGGCGGCGGCACCGTCAGGCCCGAACCGGTCGATGATACCGATGTCCAGAACCTTCCAGAACACCTGGCCGAGCCAGAACGCGGGCTTGACGAAGATGCGGTCGTAAAGTTCGTCGAACATCCACTTGCGGTACACGAACGTGTAGACCGGACCGATCTGCGCGACGACTGCCTTGGGGAAGTCGAGGTTGCGGATGTAGCCGTACCAGGCGGTGACGAAGCCGATCGCCATGACCGTGAACGGCGCCCACTTCACCCACAGCGGCACGCCGTGCATCGCGTGGAGCAGGTGTTCGGGGAACACCAGCGAGCCCTTCCAGAACGCGCCCTCGCCTTCGGACACGAAGTAGTGCTCGAACACGAAGCCGGCGAACACCGCGCCCAGCGACAGGATCAGCAGCGGCAGCAGCATCACCAGCGGGCTTTCGTGCGGGTGGTAGCCACCCGTGCCGTCGCCATGGTCGGCATAGTCCGGGCCGCTCGAACCGATATCCGGTGCGGCGTGGGCGTGATCGTCGTGCGCATGATCGTCATGCGCGTGCGCGTCGTCATGGGCGTCGTGCGCATGGTCGTCGTGACCATGGCCGTGCGCGTCATGGACGGCGTGCTGGATGTGCTCCGACTGGATCCAGCGCGGCTTGCCGAAGAAGGTGAGGAACACCAGGCGCCACGAGTAGAAGCTGGTCATCAGCGCGGCGAAGATACCCATCCAGAAGGCGAACGTACCGACCGAGCTGCCCGAAGCGAAGGCCGCCTCGAGGATCGCGTCCTTCGAGTGGAAGCCTGCGAAGCCCGCGACGCCCGCGATGCCGACGCCGGTGATGGCCAGCGTACCCGCGGTCATCGTCCAGAAGGTGATCGGGATCTTCTTACGCAGGCCACCGTAGAAGCGCATGTCCTGCTCGTGGTGCATCGCATGGATGACCGAGCCGGCGCCCAGGAACAGCAGCGCCTTGAAGAAGGCGTGGGTGAACAGGTGGAACATCGCCGCGCCATAAGCGCCCGAACCCGCCGCGAAGAACATGTAGCCGAGCTGCGAGCAGGTCGAATAAGCGATGACGCGCTTGATGTCCCACTGCGTGCAGCCGACGGTGGCGGCGAAGAAGCAGGTGGCGGCACCGATGAAGGTGATGAAATGCATCGCCGTCGCGCTCTGTTCGAACATCGGCGAGAGGCGGCAGACCATGAAGACGCCGGCGGTGACCATGGTCGCCGCGTGGATCAGCGCCGACACCGGGGTCGGGCCTTCCATCGCGTCCGGCAACCAGGTGTGCAGGCCGAGCTGCGCCGACTTGCCCATCGCGCCGACGAACAGCAGCAGGCAGATCACCGTCATCGTGTCGAAGCGGTGGCCCAGGAAGCCGATCGTCGAACCCGCCATCGACGGCGCGGCGTGCAGGATCTCGGGGATCGAGACGGTGCCGAACACCAGGTACGTGGCGAAGATGCCGAGCATGAAGCCGAGGTCGCCCACGCGGTTGACCACGAAGGCCTTGATAGCGGCGGCACCGGCCGAAGGCTTGCGGAACCAGAAGCCGATCAGCAGGTACGAGGCCAGGCCCACGCCTTCCCAACCGAAGAACATCTGCACCAGGTTGTCCGCCGTCACCAGCATGAGCATGGCGAAGGTGAACAGCGAGAGGTACGCGAAGAAGCGCGGCTGATCCGGCTCGTCGCTCATGTAGCCCCACGAATAGAGGTGCACGAGCGCGGAGACCGACGTGATGACCACCAGCATGACCGCAGTCAGCGCATCGACGCGCAGAGCCCAGTCGAAGGTCATCGTGCCCGAGGCGACCCACTTGAGGACCGGGACGACGTGCGCCTCGGCGTTACCGCCCAGGAAGCTGATGAAGATCGGCCAAGACAGAATGCAGGCGATGAACAGCGCGCCGGTCGTCAGCACCTTGGGCACGACGAAGCCGAGCGACTTGTTCGCGAACCCGGCCAGGATCGACGCCAGAAGCGGGAGGAAGACGATGAAGAGGATCGACACGGTCTTACCCCTTCATCCGGTTGACGTCATCGACGGCGATGGTGCCGCGGCCACGGAAGTAGATCACGAGGATAGCAAGCCCCACTGCGGCCTCGCCAGCGGCGACCGTCAGCACGAACATGGCGAAGATCTGGCCAGTGAGGTCGTGCAGGAAGGCGCTGAACGCGACGAGGTTGATGTTCACCGCAAGCAGGATCAATTCGATCGCCATCAGGATGACGATGATGTTCTTGCGGTTCAGGAAGATCCCGAGGACGCCGAGCACGAAGAGGATCGAGCTGACGACGACATAATGTTCGACGCCGATCACAGCTGTACCCCCTTGCCGACTTCCGGCTTGACGTTGAACGTGGCGTCCTGTGGACGGCGCTGGTTCTGCTTGCTGATCTTCTGGCTGCGCGTATCGCCGCGTTCGCGGTGAGTCAGCACGATGGCCCCGATCATCGCGACCAGCAGGATCACGCCCGCGGCCTCGAACAGGAACAGGTAGCGGCTGTAGAGCAGCGCACCGATCGCCTCGATGTTCGAGGCGCCCGCAGGCGTTGCGGCGCTGCCGTCAGGCGTGCCGAGCACGATCGCGCCGGCCTTGTAGGCGCCGATGCCCAGGACCATTTCGGCCAGCAGGACGACCGCGACCAGCGCGCCGAACGGGAAGTAGCGCACGAAGCCGGCGCGCAGTTCGGCGAAGTCGATGTCGAGCATCATGACGACGAACAGGAACAGCACCGCGACCGCGCCGACGTAGACGATGACGAGCAGCATCGCGATGAACTCGGCACCCACCAGGACCATCAGGCCGGCGGCGTTGAAGAACGCCAGGATAAGCCAGAGCACCGAGTGGACCGGGTTGCGCGACAGGATGGTGATCGCGCCCGAAGCGACGGTCATCACCGCGAAGAGGTAGAAGGCGATTACGTGGATCATGTGCCGGCGGCCCCCTATCGGTACGGTGCGTCGGCTTCAAGGTTCGCGGCGATGGCCCGCTCCCACTTGTCCCCGTTCGCCAGCAGCTTGGCCTTGTCGTAGAGCAGTTCCTCGCGCGTTTCGGTCGCGTATTCGAAGTTCGGCCCCTCGACGATCGCGTCCACCGGGCAGGCTTCCTGGCAGAAACCGCAGTAGATGCACTTCGTCATGTCGATGTCGTAGCGCGTGGTGCGGCGCGAACCGTCGACGCGGGGAGCCGCCTCGATGGTGATCGCCTGCGCGGGGCAGATCGCCTCGCACAGCTTGCACGCGATGCAGCGTTCCTCGCCGTTGGGATAACGGCGCAGGGCGTGCTCGCCGCGGAAGCGGGGCGAAAGCGGGTTCTTCTCGAACGGGTAGTTGATGGTCGCCTTGGGCTTGAAGAAGTACTTCAAAGTCAGCCAGTGCGCCTTCACGAACTCCCAGAGCGTGAAGCTCTTGATGAGATATGCGACGGTCATGCGAAGTGTCCGATAGCCATGAGATAGCCGCTGACGATCACGACGAACGACAGCGAAACGGGGAGGAAGACCTTCCAGCCCAGGCGCATCAGCTGGTCATAGCGGTAACGGGGAACCGTCGCCTTGATCCAGCTGAACACGAAGAAGAAGAAGAAGACCTTGAGCAGGAACCAGATGAAGCCCGGCACGAGGTACAGGAACGGAATGTCGAGCGGCGGCAGCCAGCCACCCCAGAACAGCGTCGCGTTGAGCGCGCACATCAGGAGCACGTTGGCGTATTCGCCCAGCCAGTAGGCGGCGAAGGCCATCGACGAATATTCGGTCTGGTAGCCGGCGACGAGTTCGGACTCGGCCTCGGCCAGATCGAACGGAGCGCGCTGGGTTTCGGCCAGGCTCGAGATCAGGAACATCACCGCCATCGGGAACAGCAGCGGGTTGAACCCGAAGCCGTTGAAGATGGACAGCACATGGCCCTTCTGCGCCCAGACGATGCCGTTGAGGTTGAAGGTGTTCGCCCAGAGCACGACGCAGATCAGGATGAAGCCGATCGAGACTTCGTACGAGATCATCTGCGCCGAAGCGCGCATCGCCGAAAAGAACGGGTACTTCGAGTTCGAAGCCCAGCCCGCCATGATCGTGCCGTAGACGCCGAGCGAGCTGATCGCGAGGATGTAGAGCAGCCCGACGTTGATGTTCGCCAGCATCGCGCCCGAATTGAACGGGATCACCGCCCAGGCCATCAGCGCGATGGTGAAGGTCACGATCGGCGCAATCAGGAACAGGCCCTTGTTCGCCGCGGAAGGAACGATGGTTTCCTGAAGGAATACCTTGAGACCGTCGGCGAAGGATTGCAGCAGGCCGAACGGTCCGACCACGTTGGGACCCCGGCGCATCGCCATGGCCGCCCAGATCTTGCGGTCGACGTAGATGATCATCGCCACGCTGAGCATCAGCGGCAGCGCGATCAGCAGGATGCCGCAGATCGTCGAGACGAACCACGCCCATCCGAACGACATGCCGATGGATTGGAAGAACGCAGTCATTCCGCGGCCTCCGCGAACTCTTCGCCGTGCAGCAGCTCGGCAGAGCAACGCTGCATCGTCGCGCTGGCGCGCGCGATCGGGTTGGTCATGTAGAAGTCCTTGATCGGATAGGCGATCGCGCCCGAAGCCGAACCGCCGCCCGCGGGAAGCGAAGCGCCGTAATCGGCCAGCCCCTCTTGCCCGAGCGCCGGCACCGCCGCGATCATGGCGGCGCGCAAGCCGTCGAAGCTGTCGAAGCCGACCGACACGCCGAAGGCATCGGCCAATGCACGCAGGATCGTCCAGTCCTCACGCGCGTCGCCGGGCGCGAAGACGGCCTTGTCGGCGAACTGCACGCGGCCCTCGGTGTTGACGTAAGTGCCCGCCTTCTCGGTATAGGCCGAGGCCGGCAGCACGACGTCGGCGGCATGCGCGCCCTTGTCGCCGTGATGGCCGATGTAGACGATCATCGAGTCCGCGAACCTGGTGTAGTCCACCTCGTCCGCGCCCAGCGAGATCAGCACCTTGGGCTTGGCCGCCGCGAGGTCGGCGATGCCGCCCTTCTGCGCGAAGCCCAGCATCAG
>Ga0247734_1000570_pt1 | contig 31388 bp, 26 predicted proteins | sample UWRJL103311B2_FD_180933 | JGI IMG/M metagenome (GOLD analysis project Ga0247734, IMG submission 180933) | Plant litter microbial communities from Arlington Agricultural Research Station in Wisconsin, United States - UWRJ-L103-311B-2 | ecosystem: Environmental > Terrestrial > Plant litter >...
TCGGGGGGGTATGTGCTTTTCTTTCAGTATTTTATTCACCAGTCAGAATGTAAAATTGTAAAGCAGATCTACGAGAATAAGATCAATGCCCGCCAATTGGTGCAATTTAAAATTCCGGTACATAACCCGGATATGAAAGACTGGGACGATTACAAGCATCTGCAGGGCCAGCTACAAGTAAAAAATGGTTATTATAACTACGTTGGCGCTAAAGTAACGCGCGATACCATGTACCTGGTGTGCGTGGCCAATATCACCAAAACACGCCTTACAGAATTAAACCTCATTGTAGCCAAAGATTTTAGCGATACTCCTCAAGGCAAAAAAGCCCCGGAGCAGCAACCGGTGAAAAAAGTGTCGGTTGCGTTTGAATATAATAACCCTGCTGTGGAGTACAGCTTTGTTACGTTTTTTACAGATATTAACGAGAGCCTAAACTTGTCCTCGGAATTGCTAACAAATCCATACATCGAATCTCCGGGCAAACCGCCCAATTCTGCCTGCTGATTTTCTTACCATCGTTTTGTATTCCTTTAAATTTCTTACTTGTTCACAGGGGCTTAATTGCTGCTTGTACTATTTGTAATAACGCGTAGGTTCGTGTATTTGGGATGCATCATTTCAGCCTGCGACAGTTGCCTGCCGTTGGTTATTCTTCATTATTTATTTAAATATTATTTATGAAATACTCTTTACAATATACTTACAGGTATTGTGTTGGTATTATTGCTTGTATTGTTCTTTCGCAACAGGCGAAAGCGCAAACAGAGTCTGATGCTATCATGATCCCGAAAAATTACTTCTGCGCCGCCGGCGTGTACACCAACAACACCTGGGATCATTACTGGGAAGGTACCCTTAAACGCGAAAACCTAAATTTAGGAACGGTTAGCAGCAATGTATATGCTGTAGGCGGTGTGTATGGTTTAAGCAGCCGTATCAATATTTCGGCTATGGTGCCTTATATCAAAACAAATGTAACCGCCGGTACGCTAAGGGCGCAAAGCGGTGTGCAGGACCTGGCATTAGCTTTTAAATGGATGGCCGTTAGGGAGCAGATCGGTCGTGGTTTATTAAGTTTTCATGCCATTGCATCGGGTTCTATTCCCTTGGGTAATTACCAGCCCGATTATTTGCCGCTTGCGTTGGGCAGCCGCAGCAAAAGTATTGCAGTGCGCGGTTTGGTAAACTACCAGGTAGGCAGATGGTTTGTAGCAGGTGCCGGCCAATACATCCGCAGGGATAACATAACTATCGACCGCGATTCTTACTACACTACCGAAATGCACTATACCAACCAAGTACAGTTACCCAATGCAACCAACTTTTTGGCAAGCGCGGGTTTCCGTAGCTTGAAATTTAATGCCGAGGCTACCTTTACTAAATACACTTCTTTAGATGGCTTTGATATTACGCGTAATAACATGCCGTTCCCAAGTAACCGTATGAATGCTACTGCGGTGGGCGGTATTTTTAAATACATGTTCCAGTCTATACAGGGGCTTGAATTTACAGCGGGTGGCAATTATGTAGTTAAGGGGCGCAACGTAGGGCAAAACACTTCGTTTTTTGGAGGTGTGTACTATGTTTTTGCGGTGAAAAAGGATAAGGAATAATAATTAAGAAGACATTATGAAAACAAAGATACTTTATATATCAGCGTTACTGGCAACAGCAATTCTAGGTGCATCGTGCAGGAAGGAAATTACGGAACGGAACGAAACCTTCCAGGCATTGGCGCCAACCAATATTGATTCTACCGCAGGCGCGTGGACGCCGATTTTAACGGCTTCAAGCACTTTTACCATTCCGGTACCGGAGATTAAAACCGCGCCTAATTACCTGGCCGATCTGAACGAGATCAAAGGCTACCAGAAAAACCTTACCAGCCAGCAGAAAGAGATCATCAAATATTGGAGCGCAGGCTCGGTTTTACGCTGGAACGAGATCTTGCGCGAACTGGTGGCCAAGCACAATTTACCACCGTATCAAAACGACGATGGGACCTACCCGTTCCCGAATGCGGCAAATCCGCTGGCGTATCCATTGTTTCCGTTCTCTAACCCGCCGTATGCTGCCCGTGCTTATGCTTACATAAGTGCTGCGCAATATGATGCATTGGTACAGGCATGGAAATTTAAGTACAACACCACTTACAGGCGTGCTGCCCCATATGTAAATGATGCTAACATCCAAGCATTGGTGCCAAAATCAGGTTTGCCATCTTACCCCAGCGAGGACGCTGTTGTGGCCGGTGTTACCGCGCAGATGATGACCTTGCTGTTCCCCGGCGACCTGGATTATATTCAACAGAAAGTTGCCGAAGAGAAGCTTTACCGTATTATGGCCGGCGCTAACGCCCGCTCTGATTGGGATGCCGGCGAATCGTTAGGCAAGCAGGTTGCAGCAGTATTTTTAGCACGCGCCCGTTCTGATAAAGCCGGTGCCGCTATTGGTACCAAAGATGATTGGGCTATGCTGGAAACCACAGCCAAAACTAACGGAACCACACCATGGATAAGTTTAGAGTTGCCTAAACGCCCGCCAATGTTGCCGCTGTTTACCAAGGTTACGCCATTTTTATTCCCTACTACTACAGTTGTGGCATTACGCCCGGCCCCGCCTTATGCAGAAAACTCTGCCGAGCATGCAAAAGAAATTGCCGAAGTTTTAGCTATGAGCCAGGATAACAACCGCGAGCATGAGCGCATTGTAAGCTTTTGGGCAGACGGTGTAGGTACAGTAACCCCTCCGGGCCACTGGAACAGCATTGCCGCCGAAGAATTTGTGAAACACAATTACAGTGAAGTGCGCTGGGCACGCAATTTAGCCCTGTTAAACATGGCCGAAATGGATGCAGCTATTGTATGCTGGGATGCTAAGTATTTTTACTTTAATCCGCGCCCAACGCAAATGGTGTTCAGCATTAAAACGCTTACGGGGATCCCTAACTTTCCGTCGTACACATCAGGTCACTCTAACTTTAGCGGTGCTGCGGCAGCTGTGTTAGGGTATTTAGTGCCGGAGAAAGCAACCGCGTTTATGGATATGGCGCACGAAGCGGCCATGTCGCGTTTATACGGCGCTATCCACTATCGCAGCGATTGCGAGGTAGGCCTGCAAACCGGTGTAAAGGTAGGGGAGTACGCTATTGCACGTGGCAAAGCCGACGGCGCAAACTAATATTTTTGAACGAGAGAAGGAGATAGACAGATGAAAACGGAACAACGCATCCATTATATATTGCGCATAGCGGTAGCCATGTGTTTTATTGGGCATGGTGCTTTTGGCATTATCACTAAAGAGATCTGGTGCAATTACTTCGCGGTATTTGGCATTGGTAAGGCTTCGGCTTTTGCTTTAATGCCTTGGGTTGGTGGTTTTGATATATTATTTGGCCTGGTTATGCTTGTTTACCCGGTACGCGCAATTGCTTTATGGCTGGTGATATGGGGTGTTTTTACAGCAGTTTTAAGGCCGTTATCGGGCGAACCGGTTGCCGAGGTTATTGAACGTGCCGGTAATTTTGGCGTGCCCTTGGCGCTGCTGATCTTATCGGGCGGTATCTGTAGCTGGAAACATTTGTTTGCGCCGATATATCCGTCTGCAGAAGTATCTCCCAAAACCATGGAAACTGTAAGCCATTGTTTAAAGGTGGTGGTGTTTCTGTTGCTCACGGGGCATGGCTGGCTAAACATTATCGAAAAGAAAGGCCTGCTAAACCAGTATGCATCACTTGGGTTTTCGCACCCGGGTAAGGTTGCCATGATGGCTGGCGTTTTTGAAATAGCCGCTGCGTTAACCGTGCTGATAAAACCATTCAGGAATTTACTGTTGATGCTGTTCATCTGGAAAATTGCAACCGAGCTTTTCTATCCGCATTACGAAGTTTTTGAATGGATAGAACGCGGCGGAAGCTATGGCGCGATATTGGCACTTTGGTTTACACTAAAGGAAACAGCTTCATCATCCGTTAACTTATCCCGTACAGATAAAATCACAAATTAAGACACCTAATAACCAGTCACAATCCTGCACTTTCTGCAGGTTACAGTCGGGGGTATGCCCCCGACTGTATTTACCTTGACCAATCTTAAACAATAACCACATCGTGAAATTTATTATAAAATCCCTTACAGGGATAGCTATATGCCTGCTTTTTAATAATGTAAACGTAAATGCACAGGGTTGCGTGGCAATCCGCAGTACTGGCGGCCTGTGCGCCATGGATGAGCACCCGGATAGTTTAACTTCCAACGGAACCTGGCTTTTTAATAGTAACACGCGCTATTACCGCTCATACAAACACTTTGTAGGTAAAGAAGAGCAAAAGCAACGTATTGCACTGGGCACAAACGTTATCAACCACTCGTGGGCGCAGGATTTTACGCTGACGAGAATTTTCAATAACCGCTGGTCGTTTTCTATTGATGTACCGGTATTGGTTAACAGCCGTTCATCATTATACGAGCATGGCGGCCAGCAAAGGCATTATACGTATTCTTATGGTTTGGGCGATGTTAGCCTTAAAGCTTATGCATGGCTGTTAAACCCGGCAAGGGCCCGTAAAGGAAACATTCAATTAGGGCTTGGTTTAAAACTGGCTACTGGCAGCTACACTTACCAGGATTATTTCTACACGGCAACCGGCTCTAAGGTGCTTGGCCCGGTTGATCAATCTATACAACTGGGCGATGGCGGTACAGGCATCATTACCGAACTGAACACCTATTATAACTTTTCGCACAAATTTGGTTTGTACGGTACGTTCTATTACATGATCAGTCCGCGCGAGCAAAATGCAGTTTCTACGGCGCGTGGCGGTACACCAAGCGCCCGCTCGCTGGCTAACGGCAGTGATATTATGAGCGTGCCAGATCAATTTATGATAAGGGCAGGGGCTAACTACGGCGCAGGTAAATTCAATTTTTCTGCCGGTTTCAGGGAAGAATGCTTGCCGGCTAAAGATTTGGTTGGCGGCAGCAGTGGTTTTCGCAGGCCGGGTTACATTATCTCTGCCGAGCCGGGTATAACTTATCGCGTAAATAAATTCTCTATTTACACGTTTGTACCAATTGCCCTGGTACGTAACCGTACCCAAAGCGTTCCGGATAAAATTACTACAACAACCACAGGTGTTTATACACAGGGCGATGCAGCTTTTGCTGATTATGCGGTAAACGTAGGCATTACATTTAAGTTGTAATATTTGTAGTTAACCACAGGCTTAATAGGGGCGGGCACAGAGATTTAGAATTTCTGTGCCCGTTGTTGTTTATCGGAGACAAAATTCGCTACCTATACTGGCGTTAATTAACTACCGGCATTGTCAATTTATGTAACACATGATACAATTTTGTATTTTTAGTAATAGTTTTACGCCATGATAAACGCCGAACAAAATTTTGCAGCCTTAAGGCTTATTTTGCCGCCTGCCCCTCAACCGCTTGGGGTTTACAAACCATGTGTAATTGATGGTAACTACCTTTACCTTTCCGGCCACGGAACGGTTAAGAGCGATGGCAGCCTTATTATTGGCCGTATTGGTGCCGATATGAGCGCCGAAGAAGGCAAGCTTGCCGCACGCCAGGTTGGTTTGGCTATGTTAGCTACAATTAAAGCAAACGTGGGCAGCCTTAACAAAGTAAAACGCGTAATAAAAGTATTGGGTATGGTAAACTGCACGCCCGATTTTGAAAAACACCCCTTTATTATTAATGGCTGCAGCGAATTATTCGCCAGCGTTTGGGGCGAAGAAAACGGTATTGGCGTACGTAGCGCAGTAGGCTTTGGTTCCCTGCCGGATAATATCCCGGTTGAGATAGAAGCTCTCTTCGAATTAGAAGACTAATAACACGGTATAAATCCAATCGGTGAAAGCCATTAAATAATCTGTGCAATCCCAAAAAATGGAATGGTACACTATAAATAATATTGAAGAGCTGGATACCCCCGCGTTGGTGGTGTATCCGGATAGGGTAAGGCATAATATCACCATGGTGAAAACTATGATTGATGATGTAAGCCGCCTTCGTCCACATGTTAAAACGCATAAAAGCCCTAATGTTACGCAGCTGATGCTACAGGCTGGTATCACCAAATTTAAGTGTGCTACCATAGCCGAGGCCGAAATGCTGGGCATGTGCCAGGCGCCTGATGTTTTGCTTGCCTATCAACCTTCCGGGCCAAAACTTAAGCGTTTCATCAGCCTGATAAAAAAATATCCCGAAACAGTTTTTTCCTGCCTGGTAGATAACATGGATACCGCCAAGGCCATAGCTGCAGAAGCTAAAGTAAACGGCTTGGAGATTCCTGTTTTTATTGATCTGAACGTAGGCATGAACCGCACCGGTATACTTACCGCCGATGCGCTTGCGCTTTATGAAGCCGTGTTGAATATTTCAGGCATCAAACTGAAAGGGCTTCATGCTTATGACGGGCACATCCATGATGCGGATTACGGTATAAGGGAGCAACGTTTTTCGGAAGCCATTATCCCGGTGCTGCATATTGCTTCGGCAATAACGGCTAAAGGTTATCCCAAACCGGTTGTAATAGCAGGCGGTTCGCCAACATTCCCCATCAGTACAAAAATTGAAGGGATAGAATGCAGCCCCGGTACTTTTGCTTATTGGGACAGAGGTTACCAGCTTGCTTTTGAGGAACAAGATTTTTTAACGGCAGTACTCGTGGTAGGCAGGGTGATCTCCCTACCGGGCGAAACTAAAATTTGTATCGATACCGGCCATAAATCGGTATCCTCAGAAAACGAACTGGCCAGGCGCATCTACTTTTTAAATGCGCCCGAACTTGTTTTTACCGGGCAAAGCGAAGAACACCTGGTAGCAGATGCGGGCGTCGGCCACGGTTATAAAATAGGGGACGTGCTATATGGTTTGCCTTACCACGTTTGCCCAACGGTGTCTGCCTACGAACGTGCTATAACTATTGAAGATGGTAAGATAAGCGGCGAATGGATGAATACAGCAAGGGATAGAAAGATCTCAGTCTGAAATCTATAGTTTCGTAATTGGTGTAATCAATCTTAAAATCAGTGTAATCACCCAAAGAATATGTTTATTATAGATGCCCACCTCGACCTTAGCATGAATGCACTGGAATGGAACCGCGACCTTACCCGGCCCATTGCAGATATAAACCAGCGCGAGGAAGGCTTAACCGATAAACCCGACCGTGGCCTCGGCGTGGTATCACTACCCGAACTGCGTAAAGGGAACATAGGTTTGGTGGTTGCCACACAAATAGGGCGTTACGTGGCGCCGGATAACCATTTACCCGGCTGGCATTCCCCGGCGCAGGCCTGGGCGCAAACACAAGGGCAGCTGGCATGGTACAAAGCCATGGAAGATGCAGGCGAAATGGTACAGGTAAACGATCTGGCTTCGCTGGAGGCGCATATTAAATTATGGGCAGACGGTGTGGATGTAGACAAAAAGCCCGTTGGATATATTCTAAGCCTTGAAGGGGCAGATTCTATGGTAGATGTAGGTTACCTGCAAGGCGCTTATAACAATGGACTGCGTGCAATAGGCCCTGCGCATTACGGCCCGGGCAGGTATGCCAACGGTACCGATGCTACCGGAAAAATGGGCGCTAACGGACTTGAATTGCTCAAAGAAATGGAGCGCCTAAATATCATCTTAGATGCTACCCATTTATGCGATGATGCCTTTTGGCAGGCGCTTGATAATTTTAACGGCCATGTTTGGGCCAGCCATAATAATTGCCGCGCACTGGTTAACCATAACCGCCAGTACAGCGACGAGATGATAAAAGCATTGATTAAACGTGGGGCCGTAATAGGTGCTGCACTGGATGTCTGGATGATGGTGCCCAATTGGGTGCGCGGAAAGTCAACACCACGTAAAATGAACTGCAATCTTGAAGTGATGGTGGATCATATTGACCATATTTGCCAGATAGCCGGTAACGCGCTGCATGTAGGTATGGGTACAGATCTGGATGGCGCTTTTGGTAAAGAGCAATGCCCTTATGACCTGGAAACCATCGCCGATCTGCAAAAGATTCCTGCGCTGCTAAAAGCCCGTGGTTATACAGATAACGATATTGACGGCATGATGCATGGCAACTGGCTTAGGTTTTTAAGAAATGCGTGGAAATAGGACAGCACGTTTTATAAGCTTAATATTAATAACAGCGTTGATTTTTAGCTGCAACGCCTTAACACCTGCAGGATTTTGGAAAAACTTTGATAAAGACCACATTGTACAAAAAGAAAACGACCACGGCCCATGGGGTGGGCATAGCCTTATTTACTGGCAAAATTCAACCGGTTATAAAGAAGAACAAATATTGAAGTTTGCGGCTGATAACGGCTGGAAGCTTGTTTCTGCAAATTTTACAAATAAAAATATAACTGCCGGGCATAATTGGATAAAGTATCCCGGGAAGATTTATAAATTCAATTCGGGCTGGGTAATTCGTCGGAGCGATGAGGACACAACAGCTTATGGCTATATTATAATCAGTACCGGCCGTACCCGTATGGCGGTTTATCATGAGTGGGGTGAATAAAATAATATTATGAGCGAAGAACAGGCAAGGTTAAAAACAGCGGGATGGAAAAAATGGGGCCCTTATGTGAGCGACCGCCAGTGGGGAACCGTCCGCGAGGATTATAGCGCCAATGGTGATGCCTGGAATCATATTACTCATGATATGGCCCGCAGCAAAGCCTATCGCTGGGGCGAAGAGGGCATAGCCGGCATTTGCGATATTAACCAAACCCTTTGCTTTGCGGTTGCGCTCTGGAATAAAAAAGATCCTATTATTAAAGAACGCTACTTTGGCTTAAACAACAGCGAAGGTAACCATGGCGAGGACGTAAAAGAGCTGTATTACTACCTGGATAATACGCCCACGCACTCTTATATGAAAATGCTGTACAAATACCCGCAGCAAACATTCCCCTACAGTACGCTTATAGAAGAGAACCGCAAACGCGACCGCAACGCCCCCGAATTTGAACTGATTGATACCGGCATTTTTAACAACAACGAATATTTTGATGTGTTTATTGAATACGCCAAGCAGGCGCAGGATGATATCTGCATCAAGATCACCGTACATAATCGCAGCAATACCGGGGCGGCTTTAAACGTGTTGCCTACCGTGTGGTTCCGCAACACCTGGGTGCTGGGATATGGCGACGCGGTGCCGGGCATGTCGGCAAATGCCAATAATGGTATCAGTATAGAGCACGAAGAACTTGGCCGCCTGTATCTGGTGCCCGAAGGTAAACCCGAACTGCTCTTTTGCAATAACGAAACCAACACCAAACGCCTGAGTAATTTTGATGACGGCAAACGATATTATAAAGATGGTATAAATGACCATATTGTTTACGGTGCCGATACCATCAACCCCGAAAAATACGGTACCAAGGCCGCAGTCAATTACGATATCAGCGTACCCGCAAACGGTAGCACAACGCTTCGCCTTAGGTTGTCGCCAAGAGGTAATAACACTTTTGAGGGATTTGATGAACTTTTTACTACCCGGCAAGGTGAGGCAGATGAGTTTTACAACAACCTGCAAGCTGGCAACAACACTGATAAAGGCTTGATACAACGCCAGGCATTTGCCGGCATGCTGTGGAACAAACAGTTTTACTATTACGATATCCACCAATGGCTGCATGGCGACCCTGCTCAGCCCGTCCCGCCTGCTCAGCGCTTAACGGCGCGTAACAGCAAGTGGCCGCAGTTTAATAACAGGGGAGATATTATCTCCATGCCAGATAAATGGGAGTTTCCGTGGTTTGCGGCCTGGGATCTGGCTTTCCATTGTATTCCTCTGGCCAGCGTGGATATGGCTTTTGCTAAAAACCAGCTTACCTTACTGGTTAAGGATTGGTATATGCACCCCAACGGCCAGCTGCCCGCTTATGAGTGGGATCTGGGTGATGCCAACCCGCCGGTACACGCCATGGCTACCTGGAAAATTTACATGCTGGATAAAGATACAAACGGGGGCAAGGGCGATACCTACTTCCTGGAACGGATTTTTCATAAGCTGATGCTCAACTTTACCTGGTGGGTAAACCGTAAGGATGAGGCCGGCAATAATATTTTTGAAGGCGGCTTTTTGGGGCTGGATAATATCGGCGTGTTTGATAGAAACATGCGTTTTGCCAACGGCGTGCATTTAGAACAAGTAGACGGAACTGCCTGGATGGCGATGTACTCGCTCAACCTGCTGCGCATAGCTGCCGAACTGGCTTCAACCAATAAGGCGTATGAGGATATTGCCTCTAAATATTTTGAGCATTTTATTTATATCGCCGGGGCAATGTCTACCCTGGGCGAAGATAACAGCGGCCTTTGGGACGAGAAGGACGGTTTCTTTTACGATCAGCTTAGGTTAACGGATGGCAGCCCCGCTAAAATGCGGGTGCGGAGCATGGTGGGCCTCATCCCGTTATTTGCTGCCGAGGTGTTAAATGATTCGGATATTGTAAACAACCCCATTTTTAGCGGCCGTATGGAATGGTTTACCGCCAACCGGCCCGATCTGGCATCGCTGGTTTCCCGCTGGAACGAGCGGAGCAGTACAGGTACACACCTCATCAGCTTACTGCGCGGTTACCGTATGAAAAGCCTGCTTCGTTACATGCTGGATGAGAACGAGTTTTTAAGTGAGTTCGGTATCCGTTCTTTATCCAAATACCACCTCGATCATCCTTACAGCGTTGATATTGAGGGCACGCATTTTAGTATAAAATACATCCCCGGCGAAAGTGATAGTGGTGTGTTTGGCGGCAACAGTAACTGGCGCGGCCCTGTATGGATTCCGATGAATTATCTTATTATAGAAAGCCTTCACACTTACCACCAATTTTACGGCGATGAGTTTAAGGTGGAGTGCCCGGTAGGATCTGGCCATATGCTGAATTTAAAGGAAGTGGCCAATGAGATCTACCACCGTGTATCAAAGATCTTCCTGCGGGATGAAAAAGGCATAAGGCCGGTTAACGGCGAGTATGATAAACTTCAAACCGATCCCAATTTTAAAGATCATATCCTGTTTTACGAATACTTTAACGGCGATACCGGCAAAGGAGCAGGTGCGGCCCACCAAACCGGATGGACAGGGCTGATAGCCAACTGCCTGTATCATTAATTTATACCCGCAGCGAACCACGGAAACCCCGAGCCGAGTAATAAGACTGTGCGCCATTGTGATAAACAAAAACAGTATTGTAACGCCTATCGGCAAAAAGGGCTCCGCCAAGTTTCCGGATCTCGGCAGGTGTAATTATCCAGCTGGAAGTTTTCAGGTCGAAATTACCGTGCTGCTGTAACGCGCGGTATTCATCTTCGGTTAAGATCTCAATGCCCATAGCGTCCGCCATATCAATGGCGCTGTTTTCAGGCTGGTGCTCTTTTCTGGATTCCAACGCATCACGGTCATAACAAACGCTTCTGCGGCCTTTGGGGCTTTCCGCAGAATAATCATAAAAAATATATTCACCGGTATTGCTATCGTAGCCAACCACATCCGGCTCGCCGCCGGTTTCTTCCATCTCGTTTAACGACCAGAGTTTCCCGGGATTGGCTTGCAGTTTCGCTAACACACTGGCCCATTCAATGCCTTTATGGCGGTTTTTATTCTTCTCAAAACGGGTTCTTAATATGCCGAGCAGTTCTTCAACTCGGTTTGGTGGTAATTGAGCAGTATTCATAAATTAAAGATACTAATCATTCAATCCTTTTCCGTTAAGAATTTGAGGGATCCACTTTTCAACTCTCGCTTCCCTGGTTTTAGATTGTTTGGGTGCCGAAAAATGTAACATATATGCCCTTTGCCTCCCAGGTGTTAACGCCTCAAAGGCAGTTTTTAAGCTGGGGATAGCATTCAGTTTAAGTTGAAATTCTTCGGCAATGGTAAATTCTGTGATATTCTTAAGCTCTACCTTTAGGCCCGCTTTTTCTACTTCAATAGCTTCATAAATATAAGCTTTTAATATAGGCTCCATTTCAATAATCTCACCCAAACCTGTAAACCTTATCTGCCGGGCCGCCTGCACATTTTCCGTTTGCTGTACCAGGATGCTGTTAGTGTCATTTAATAATGCGCCTTTAAAGAACAGGAGCGCGCAGTACTCCTTAAATACATGTATTAAAACAATATTGCTTTTTTGAAAAGTATAACAGGGGCAGCCCCATTTCAATTCTTCGGTAAGCCCGCAATCAATAACAAGGGGGCGTAATTTCGCCAGTTCATGCTGCCACTTTTGGGTTTTAGTAAAATAGAAATCAACTTTTGGATTATTGTTCATATCAGTCATGGTATCCCTACACTTATTTGCTTTTAGTAAGGGTTCAATTTATAAAAAGTAAAAAATCCACCTAACATTCAAATGTATATTGGTGTGAATATTACCCAAAACCGACACCTACTAATTAAAATAATACATAAACTCCATTTAAAACAATAAATAATATACTTATATAGTAAACTTAATTCGTCTTTTTAAAATTAAAAATTGAATGATATTTTTTACTTAACCAGATGGGTTCTGAATTATTTTTAATCTTTTACAATTTTACTTGACATAATATAAAAATTAAATAAATCTACTCAGAATTTAAAGTTGAATTGAATAATTAAGTTGTTAATATTAATTGAATTTATTTTTATTGGTTATTAAATTAATGAAAAATCAAAAATTAAAAGTTAATTACTTGTTTTTCCTATAAAAAATGATTGTTGTTAATCATTAAAATTACAATAATGGCTTATTTGCAAAAAAAGCTGTTATACAATTCAAAATTAAACATGTATTTAATTTATGGAATGATAAAAAATTACTTTTTGAAGGACGCTTTTTTGCGGTTTTCATATTAAGTGTCAATTACTTATTAAATTTATTTAAAAAGATTGGTTTTCATAATGTTTAATGATTATGTTTGTTAGAAGCATAAGAATTTGTTAATTATTTGAAAATATATAAACCTGCATCAGCAATATGCATTTGCCTGAAAAATACTTTCAAATTGATATGCCGAGGGAGATTGCGATTAGTGAGGTGAGTTAAACTGTTGAACAAATTAAAATTTGGTCAGCATTGTTTTTAAATGGTAAAAGGCTTCTTAAAATAAACAAACTATATAAACTAAACTCAAAAACATGAAAAAAAAACTACTCCTTATTTTGTTTCTACCGGGAGTTGCCTGCGGGGCCTATGCCAATGGCCACACCTCCAATTCCCTAAAAAAAGCTTCCGGGCTGAATGTTAGATCGGCAGTTGCTGCTGCGGTTGCACACAGCGCTTACTCTGCAGCACCTATAAAAGGTGTTGTAAGGGATAATACAGGGCAACCTTTACCCGGTGTAACCATCCGCGTAAAGGGAACAGCAAAAAGTGCACAATCCGATTTAAACGGCCAGTTTACTATAGATGCCGAAGCAAATGACGTACTGGTATTTTCGTTCATTGGCTTCAATACTCAGGAAGTCAAATTGGCAAGCGGCGCTTCTCTTACCGTTACCTTAACCGAAAGTTCAAGCCAATTAGGCGAGGTTGTTGTAACTGCATTAGGTATCAAAAAAGAACGCCGTTCGTTAGGTTACTCGGTAACAGAAGTTAAAGGCGAAGAGCTGACCAAAACCCGCGAACCCAGCTTTGTAAATAGCCTGGTAGGTAAAGTTGCTGGGTTAAATGTTACGTCAATGTCTGGCGGACCCGGCGCTTCTTCAAATATTTTAATTCGTGGTGTATCAAGTATTTCTCAAACTAATCAACCATTATACGTAATTAATGGTATCCCGGTAGAAAGCCAGCCTGGTGGTATAGCAAGCTATGTTTCAAGCAAGCCAAATAATAATGGTGGTGGTCAGTACGATAACTCATCAGACAATGGGGATGCGATCAGCAATATTAACCCTGATGATATCGAAAGTATTTCTGTATTAAAAGGGGCAGCGGCAGCGGCTCTTTACGGATCACGCGCAAAAGCCGGTGTTATTTTAATTACTACCAAGACAGCTAAAAACAACAGTGTAGAATTTAATTCAAACTTTGTTGCAGAAACTATTATCGATCCTACCGACTGGCAATACGAGTATGGTCAGGGCTCAAATAATAAAGCTCCTGTAAGCCTACAGGAAGCGTTCCAATCCGGCCAATCCAGTTATGGTGGTTTACTTGATGGTAGCAATCAATTACAATTTGACGGCGTTTCAAGGCCGTATGTTGCGCAAAAGGGCAATCTGGATAAATTTTATCGTACAGGCAGCACCTTAACCAACACTGTAGCATTTAACAGGATGTTCGACGGTGGTTCGGTACGTTTATCAGCAAGCGATATGCATAACAACTCTGTTGTGCCTAACTCTGGCCTTAACAGGCAAACCTTTGATTTAAATGGCAGCTATGATATCAATAAGCACTTAGTAGTTAACGCAAGAGCAAATTATATTTTAGAACAAGGTAAAAACCGCCCTTATGTGGGTGACGGTGCCGGTAACCCTAACTTTAATGCATGGTTTTTACCATCAAGTGTTGATATCAACACTTTGAAGGGTGTGAGTAATGGTGCGATTGCAAATGGTAACGAGTATGGTTACAGTGCTAACACCTATGCTACTAACCCATGGTTTGCGGCAGAAAATTTTGTTAACAATACCAGCCGTACACGTTTACTTTCTAATGTAAGCTTACGTTATAATTTTAATGGCGGTGGCTTTTTACAAGGCCGTATTGGTAGCGATTCTTATAATGACCGTGTTACTAATATTGTGCCTACAGGTACGGCATACCGGGTTAATGGTTCCATATCAGAAGAATCCACCAATGTAAAAGATATTACTGCGGATGTATTGGCGGGTAAGCCATTTAAGGTGAACGAAGATATAACCATTACTCCAACTGTGGGCGCGAGTTACCGCAGAACAAGAGTAGAATCTATAGTAAACAGTGGCGATAACTTTGCTGTTCCGTTTGTATATAATTTACAAAATGCCATAAGTAATAAATCTGTTAGCTATTACCCTGGTGACCTTGAAACGCAGGCCGTTTACGGCACATTAGAAGCATCGTATAAAAGTTTATTTTATTTAACAGGAACAGGCCGCAGCGATTGGTTCTCCACCCTGGCCACTCCAGGTAAAGACAACAAACTAAGTAAATTTTACCCTGCAGTGAGCGGTTCATTCATATTTTCAGAACTATGGCACCCAACATGGCTAAGCAATGGTAAATTAAGGGCAGGTTATGCAGGCGTAGGACAGGCAACTACTCCATTTCAAACACAACTTAGTTATAGTTTGAGCAGCGCTACCTTAAATGGGTTACCTTTAGGAAGTATAGCAAACCCTGCTGTTCCTAATAATTCATTAGTTGCATCTTATGCATCTGAGTTTGAAATAGGTGCCGAATTAGGTTTTTTTAATAACAGGTTATCATTTGATATGGCCTGGTATCATAAAAAATCAAAGGATGAGATAGTATTAGCTCCAGCTTCTGCATCTTCTGGTTATAATGCGGCTGTATTAAATATCGGTAAACTACAAAATAAAGGTTTTGAGCTTCTAATAAACGGCAGCCCTTTCAAAACTGACAAATTTACTTGGACAACAAGCCTGAACGGATCTGTTAATACCAGTAAGGTTTTGGAACTTGCAACCGGTACAGATCAGTTACTGGTATCTACATCCCGCAGCGGTGTTGGCTTTACGCAACAAGTTGTAGGCCTTCCGGCTAACCAGGTAATGGCTTATGACTATGCCTACGATGCCGGAGGCAATATCTCTGTAGACCCTAACACCGGTTTACCGTTAAGAGGTAAATTAACCGCTTATGGTTCAGCTTACGCAAAATGGGTGGCAGGTTTTAGTAATAATTTCACTTACAAAAATTTCAACATGTCTGTTTTAATTGATGGTAAGTGGGGAGGTAAGATTTTCTCTACGTCAGATTATTATGGTTATGTTTTTGGTTTACACAAAGCAACTTTGGTTAATCGCACGGGCAATTTTGGAACTACAGCTGCACCAATTAATGCGGCTACATACTACAGCAACCTGGCAAGTAATGTATCTAAAATATTTGTACAGGACGCAAGCTTTATAAAATTCCGTTCGGTAAGTGTAGGTTACACATTGCCTGCTAACTTGTTTAACGGTGCTGTAAAAACTGCCACTATTAGTTTAGTTGGACGCAACTTGTTCTATATCTCTAAGAAAACAGATAATATCGACCCAGAATCGAGCTATTCTGTTTTTGCACAAGGTATTGAATCTGGAGGCTTACCAACCACCCGTACTTATGGCTTAAATCTGAGTGTTAAATTTTAATTGCGGGCATCACAACTTTTAATCAGACAAGAAATGAAAAAGAAATTACTAAGAAATATAACATTACTTTCCGCAGGGCTTTTGCTATCTACGGGATGTACTAAGGATTTTGTTGAAAGAAACACCAATCCTGCTTCATATAACCAAACTAACTTTAACCCTAACTACATGTTAACCTCGGCCGAGCTGGCTTACACCGGCAGTACCGATTTTAGCTACGAAACCTGGCGCGGTAACCTTATCTATTGCTCTACCTTTATGCAGGGTTTCTCTACAGTAATTGGTTACTGGGCAGGGGATAAGTACCTATTAAACGAAGGTTACACATCTGCTTACTGGGGCAATGCTTATTCTGAGCAGGTAAAACCTATTGTTGATATTGTAGAATCGACTAAAGACAAGGCACAGTATAAAAACCTAAACGCCATTGCACGTATCTTAAGGGCTTTAGTATTTGAGCGTATTACCGACCTGTATGGGGATGTACCATACTCTGAAGCTGGCTTAGGTTACTACAATAAAATATTTTATCCAAAATATGATAAACAACAGGATATTTATAACGACCTGATTACCCAGGTAACCCAGGCTACAGCCGCGCTTGATGCTGCCGGCGATATCCCAACCGGAGATGCCATCTATAAAGGTGATATTGCCAAATGGAGAAAATTTGGTAATACACTATTGTTAAGAATTGCTATGCGGTTAACCAAAGCTGACCCGGACAAGGCTAAAACCATAGTAGCGCAGGTTAGTGGCAAAACGTTAGAAGCTGCTGATGATGCTTTCCTTACCGGTGATGCAACAGGTGGCCGTACTACTATTAACCGTAACAGCCAGGTATTATTGGGTGATGGCGGCCAGGAAAACTATTATGTTAAATGGAGCAACACTTTTATCAATAACTTAAAAACAAATAGCGATCCGCGCCTTTCTGTATTGGCTTGCACCCAGTTATATGCCAACGACGCCACAAAAACACCAAACGCATCACCTGTATTTACAGCTTCAGTGCAAAAAGGTATGCCAAACGGGCTTGATTTTGGTACAGCAGGCCACATTGTAAGTGCCGACCCAAGCTTTACCAGCTTTAACGATTACTCGTCGCCAAGCCCGTATATCACAAAAAGAAACGGCCCTACATTTATTTTAACCTATGCCGAATCTGAATTATTGCTGGCCGATGCTGCACAGCGCTTTGCTGTAGGTGGTGATGCTAAAACACATTATGACAATGGTGTTAAAGCAGCTATAACTTACCTTAAGCAATATGATGCCGCCGCAACAATTAGCGATGCAGCTGCACAGGCTTATCTTACAGCACACCCGTACAACGCAACTACCGGTTTAGAGCAAATAAACACCCAGTATTGGATATTGACCAACAGCATGTTAGATTTTTACGAATCGTGGTCTAACTGGAGAAGGACGGGTTTCCCTGTATTAACACCGGTTAATTTCCCTAATAATGCCACATCGGGTACCATACCACGCAGGTTCCCGTACCCATCTAATGAGGCGGTTAGCAACCCGGATAACTACGCCGCGGCACGTGCTACCTTAACAGGCGGTGATTTGCTTACCAGCCGTGTTTGGTGGGATAAGTAATAAACGTTAAACAATTGTGATTGAATTTTAAGAATGGCTCCGGGGATATCCCGGGGCCATTTTTGTTGATAACCTGAATTTAAATTGACAGCAATAAATTAAGCTAAGGCATATTGCAATATTTATTTAAATTAGGCATTATATGAATATCAGAGAACTTATACCAAAGCATAAAGACGATCAAAAAGTGATTGCAGGACTCAGGAAACTGTCTTTTGAAGAGTTAGACCCATTATTCCTGATTTATTGGAGTGGCTTCAAGATATGAATTGGCCAATTGCCAGGCCGATAGCAGACATTTTAGAACCGCTGGCAGACAGAATGATTCCTGAAATAATCAAAATCCTAAAAACAAATGATGGTATGTGGAAATATTGGATATTGATAAATATTGCAAGAAATACAAACAACCCTCTTTTGTTAAGCGAGATCGAACGAATTGCAAAATCCCCATCAAGAGACGAAATTGAAGATGAGGTTAATCTTGAAGCAATTGCCATTTTGAACGGAGACTATAAATAAGCTATTTGTTATCTTGAAATAGCGTCGTTATTTAGCATTCCGGGCAAAAATCTATTCCTGATCTAAATTAAGTAACGACCAGTTGCTATCGTTCTGCGAGTGGTGGCCGTTATACTTGAGGGTGATGGTGAAATTGGTTTTGCTGCTTTCGCCGTTACCGTCTTTAGCTTCGTAGAAAGATTTAATTACGTATACCGAATCTGATTGCTTGGCAAATTTATAGCTGCCATCATTAAAAGTAACATTGGTTGACCGCACCGTAGGCCTGATAAATGTTTTTGCTATATCATAAGCTGCATCGCTATCCGGCAACCCACTAAAAACATCCATAGAGCCGGAGTTGGCAAACTTAACCAGTATCAAGAGGAATACAATGCCGAAAGCCGCCGCCAGCCAAACGCCTTTAATAGCCGATTTTTTCTTAACCTTTTTATCTTTAAGGTAGTTTTTTTCCATGTTTATAATAGGGGGAGGATTTTATGCCGTTAATTTAGCAAATTAATAAAAATCATAGCAGCGTGTTGAGCCATAAAATCTTTGATCATAGCTTTGGCGGTTGGGCAGGGTAGTTTCGTATCCTATACTGCCCTCTGTTGTACCGCTGGAATTGCTGTAATTTAAACCGCCCGAAGGTACATCATGGCTGATGCCCATGCGGAGCTTCTCGGCGCCATCCCTGTTTATAAACACATCAAATATAAAAGATAATACTATTGCGCTTGGGCCGCCGCTAATACCGCCGCTGCGGTACCATAAACCTGCGTTAATGCTACGGCGTTTAAACTGCATACCGATATTAATAGATTGCGCTGTAGATTGCTTGTATAGCACTACTGAAGGGATGATGTACGATTTTTGATCGTCATCCAGGTTATCATCTTGCGTTAAATTGATACGGTAGCTTGCGTGCGCAGTTCCGCGCATTGGTAATTTAGCCGGTGCGCCGGTAAAGGATTCGTTAGGGCGGTTAATATGCTGCAATGCGCCGCCGATATTAAAGTTACCGGATGCCAGGTTTATCCCCGCACCCGAATCAAAATAAAATTTGTTGTTGAACAAGGCGATATCTGCCGCAGAAGTAGAGCCCGGAATATAGCCCAGCCGCGGATCTATCTGGTCGCTAAAAATAAGCTTGTCAAAATCTACCGATCTGCTGGTGATGCCTGCCTGTAAACCGAATGACAGCACATAACTATCAGATCCTACGCTATATGAATAAATACCCGCGAAGCTGTTTTTATTGAGATAGGCCACACCCTCGTTGCTGCGGGTAAATAATAAACCCACGCCTCCGCCAAACCTCGGCACGTTATAATCTATAGAGGCAGACATGTAGGAGAGGCTGCCTGCCACTGATGAGTACTGGTTGCGATAAATTAAATTCATCCGCAGGTCGCCTTCAAACTGGCCGTTAAGGGCTGGGTTAAGATAATTAGGCGAATTAAAAAACTGCGAATACATATGATCTTGCGCAAATACATTCACATGGCAACAAACAGCAGCAAGCAATAAAAAGCAAAGTTTATATAATGGTCTGTTCATCACTATCGTATTAAATGTATTACGCCGCTTCGTTTTGGTAATGAGCTGTTGTAGGTCATGCCTTTCCATTCGGTGCCGTTAATAAATTTGGCCGAGGCCTGCCATACATAAACCCCTTGCGGAACCGGCGCACCTTTAAATGTGCCGTCCCAGCCATCTGCAGGCTCTCCTTTACTATCCAGCTTGGTGGTTTCCCACATCAGCTGGCCCCATTTGTTGTATATCTGCAGGCTCCAGATAGCAATGCCAGATCCTTTTGCGCTAAAGGTTCTCAACTCGGTAGTAGAACTCTCGGGCGTAAACGCATTTGGCAGGTATAATTGCCCGGGTATCCCCGTAATTTGTACTTTATGAGAGATCAGGCTATCGCAGCCTTCGCGGCTGGTAACGCGCAGGGTAACTTTGTAAGTTCCTGTATCAGTATAGGTGTGGCCGGGATTTTGCCCGTTATCGGTATGCCCGTCGCCAAAATCCCAATGCCATGCTACCGGGTTGCCCGATGTTATATCATCAAAAGCAAAGTGATAGTTAGGTATCTTAGTTATACTATCGGGCTTAACTACAAAATCTACCCCTGGCGGCGGGTTAACTATTATATAGCTGGTTTTGGTAGTTGTGCCCGGGCAATCTGTTGCAGGATTTGTAGCAGTAAGTGTAACCGTGTAAGGTGAATTTTTGTATGTATAAATATGCGGCTGTGGAGTAAAGCCGTTATAATGTGCAGATCCGTCGCCAAAATCCCAATCGTAAGTTAAAGAAGTTGCAGGTGTGTTTCCGTTTATAGTTGTACTGTTTGTAAATTTAACTACCAGCCTTTTGCAACCACTTGTAACATCAGCAACAAAATTAGGGTTAGGGGTTGGGAATACATCCACCCTGTGTTTAGTTGGTTCAATAACTTCACCGCAATCGTTACGCGCCTTTATTTGCACATAATAGGTGCCAGGGGTGGTGAAAACGTAATTCTGTTCTGTTCTGCTACCCGGGATCCTGTTAATTTCCTGGTCGTTCTCATCAAATATTACATAAGTAATGATGTTACCATCGGAAGAGTTGTTTACAAATACAGCGTTAAAAGGCGCGCAACCTTTATTTAAATTATTTTTGATGAAACTTTGCGCCTGGAAAGAAGCAGGTGAAATAGTAATTGGGATACCCTCTTCCGGTGTTTGGCCTGTATTGTTACAGAAACCTGTAGCAATCATCTTTAACTTGTAAACTGTAGTTTTTGTAGGCGTTAACGCTTGAAAAACGGCATCGGATTTATCTGTTTTTTCAATTGGCGGCTCTACCAGTAAGCCATTATCATCATACAGATAAAAGGTGTATTTTAAATTCGTACCCGGCGATACGTTTTTAACTCTCAGGGCAAGAGTGCCGCAAGCAGTAAGTGTTTCTGGTAAAACCCTCGCTACAGGCACAACCGGCTTCACCGTTACTTCCATTACAAACGGCGGCCTTGTAGGGTCGCAGTTATCCAGAATTATTAAGCTCACCTTATAAACGGCATCCCTGCCATCGGCACTTGGCTGAAATGTATGCTCGGGGCTGGCCAGTTGCGAAGTGTTGGTGCCATCACCAAAATCCCAAAGGTAATTTGTTGAATTGCTGCCCTGTAAAGATGTATTGCTGAACTGAACAGCTAAGGGGCCGCAGCCTTCTGTTCTATCTGCCACAAAGCTGGCTATTACATCAGGATTATCTACCACGGTTACTTCGTCAAAGTTATCGGCACAAGGCTGAATACCCTTGATAGTCCAGCGGAAGGTATAAATATTACCACCCACTAAACCAGTAACCTGCGTTTTAGGATTGGTAGGGTCTGCAATAACAGCAGGAGGGCCGCCGGTTTGCGTCCATAAACCCAATGTTGGGGCTGGGTCGTTGGCGCTTAAAACAGTGGTATTAGAATTACATAAGGGTGCCGGGTCTACACCTGCGTTAGCAATAGTAGCAGGCTGATTAACGGTAATTGTAGTAATTGCTGAGGTTTCGATATTACAAACGCCGTTTTGCACAATGGCCCTGTACTGTGTGGTTTGTATCAGGTTTTTATATTCTTCCTGGTTGGTAACGTTTGCACGTACAACCCAGGTTACCCCATTGTCTACAGAAAACTCCCATCGTAATATGCGGCCCGTATTGCCTGCGAGAGTTATAAAGCCGTCATTATCGTTACCGCACACGGTTGCAGCGCCAGATGTGGTGCCGGCAATGGTTGGCTCATTTACGGTGATAGTAACTACATTGCTGGTTGGCGGGCAGGATGGTGCAGCAGTAATAGTCCACATAAACTGGTATACATTACCCGGTTTTAAACCGTTTACTACAGCATTTGGGTTGGTAGGATCGGAGAAGGCTACACCCGCCTGGCCCGAAACGAGTGTCCATAGGCCAGTACCGGGCGCCGGGCTATTTCCCTGCAACGTATAGGTAGGGCCGGCGCAAATTTCTGCATCGGGGCCTGGCTGCGAAGGTAAAGGCAACGGCATAACGTTTACACTTACTGTGATAGGCTCGCCGGGGCAAACGCCATGATATGGTGTAATGGTATAATTAACAACACCTATAACGGTATTGGTGTTAACCAGCATATCTTGTATAGTGTTACCGGTAACGGGCGTCGGCTGATCGGTGTTACCGGTAATGCCTGTAATGGTGCTGGTGCTCGTCCATGTATATGTTGTGCTGGCGGGGATGTTAGAAGTGATGGTGATACCGGCAGCCTCATTGCTGCAAATTGTTGCGTTTGTCGGTGCGCCAGTAATTACGGGGAATCTTTCTACTGTTACCTTCATCTGGAATGGAACACCGTCGCAACCATCAGTAATTGGGGTAATTGTGTAGGTAACTACCGCATCTGAAGTGCCGCTGGTATTGGTAATAACATCATTAATGGTATTACCCTGGCCACTTGGCCCAAAACCGGTTGCACTGCCCGAAGTAAGGCTGGTAGTCCACCGGTAGGTTGAAGTATTGTTTTGCGATGTAATGGTATAATGGAAGTTTTGGCCGGTACATACTTCCTGTGTAGCCGAACTGGTAACTTTATCTTTCTGAGTAATGGTAATTGTGATAGGGCTGATAATAAGATCGCAGGGGGCAGCCAGGTTTGTACGGGCCTGCAGGCTTAAAGTAACCGTACCAGCGGCAATTTCTGCGGCCGATGGCGTATATCCTGTGATTTTTTGATTACGGCCCTGGGTAAATGTACCCGTACCGCCAACCCACTGAAAGCTTTGCACGGTTCCTGTTATTTCACCTGTAAGAGCTGCTGTGCCGCCTTCGCAGATCCTTTGTGGTAAGCCTGCATTAATGGTTGGAGCTTCCTGGAATGTAATGGTTTGGGTGCCGCTGGCGGTACCGCAATTATTATCGTGGCGTACACTTATGGTGTAGGTGGCGTATTCCTTGAATAATATTTTAGGGTAACGGCTATGTTCGGTAGTACCATCGGCATATTCATATGCACCGCCTGTAACCGTCCAATTATAAGTAGTTGGCAGGTCACGTTCGGTACCGGTAATGGTAGTTTTTGTTTCAACAGCCGTAGGGTCAAAGCTAAGGGTTCTGTTTGTGCCGCAAATTAAAGCATTGGCAGATAAAGAAACCCGGGGCGATAAATTGACGGTAACAAAATCTTCTGTAGAAAGTACAACACCGCAACTTGCGGTTGTAATAGCCAATTGTACTTTATATAAACCGGAGGCTGTAAAATTAAACTGTGGTGTTTCACTACCGGCACTTGTACCGCCACCATATCTAACTGGGGCGGGGCCTGTAACTATCCAATTATAAGTATTTTGAGTGTTACAATTAGCATCAATAACAGATGTGTTTTTTAAAGGTACAGAGCCGGAAGTACAAATAGTAGAACCGAGTAATTCAAATGAAGGTTTGGGCGCTTCCTGGATACAAATATCATTTGATTCATCCTCTACTTCGCATAAATCGCTGCCGTTTTGCAAGTGCAATGTAACACGGTGCATACCTTTAGTGGTAAAAGTATGTTCAAAATTTTGGTCTTTTGTGTAGTTTACAGCAATTACCTCACCATCTACCGACCATGTATACCGTGCATTAATATTAGTACAATCAAATGTAGTACTATTAGGGTCCTGGCCGGGTATTGATGTATTTGTAAATGATATTACTGTATTGATACAACCTGTTACCGGTGCTGTAAATTTATTTTTGGGCGGCTCAATGACACGTGCATAAGCTGTAAATGGGGTTACTGCTTTTCCGCAATATGGACTAACCGGTTGGAAATCTACCTGAAAAACGTTCACCTGGCCATTTGCAACGTTACCGCAGGATGCCTTTTTGTAAAGGTGATCTATCACTCCGCCTGCATTAACAATGTCACACAAGGTATAGTTATCGCTTAACCCATCGCCCCAGTTAACGTTATAAATAAAACCAGGGTAGTTTTTTTCTATACCTCTTGCTGTAGTTACGTCTACCGTATAAGTTAGTTTATTTTTTCCGTCTAAACATACCGATGTACTACCCGAGTTGGAAAACCCATTGTTAACAACATTATTGATTAACTGATACGCCTTTGTACCAACAACACCATTTGCGTTTGTAGCTTTAACTAAAACAGTATAGTTGGCTGCCTTTGCTATAAATGTTAAGCCAGGCGAAAAGGTACGTGTCCCCTCATCTAACCGATCTTGCTCGTTATAAAAATTTGCAGTAACTGTAGTACCTGAAGTTGACGAGTTGATAAATGAATAAGAAGTATTATCGGTACCTATACAGGAGCCGTAAACCTCGGGGTGATTTACGTTAAACGCTTGTGTAGCTGCAGATGCTGTTATACCGGTTATAGCATTAATTGTAAACGCAGCAGATGCTGAAGTGGTTATAGCCGGAGCAGTTGAAGAGATACGAACACGGTAACCCGAACCTGCAGGTACATCATTAGGTATAACACCATTTACAAAAGCACCATAAAAGCCAGAGTAACTACCTATTAGCCGCTGAGATGCAAAACTACCCGATTCATCAGACAAGTATAGATTAAAAACATTACTTATTTGTACACAGCCAGATGCAGTATTGATATTAAAGGGAACAGCAATGGTAGAGCCTAATCCATACGGGCCGGGAGATACCGTTCCAATGGTGATAGTTTGAGCCTTGGCGGCAGATATTATTAAGCCGCAAAAAAATACAATAAGAAATATTTTTTTTGTAAAAATTTTATCCATCAAGCCTTTTTCGATTCAAATATTCTAACGCAGACGCTAAAATAACACAATAGTTACAATTTATTAGAGCACTAACTCAAAAGTTAATAATGCGTTATACGAAAAAGATATTTTTTAGTTTCGGAATTTATATAATTTAACCATAAGCTAAATTTTACCATCTAACAGTAGAGTTATTATCGTTAATGGTGGTAATTATTAGCGGTTTATCCCCAAAATAAATATGAAATAAATATGGCTGCAATTACCCCGGCGAGGTCGGCAATGAGGCCGGCTGGGATGGCATATCGAGATTTTTTGATGCCAACCGAGCCAAAGTACAAGGCCACTATAAAAAACGTAGTATCGGCAGATCCGTTGAACACCGAGCCAAGCCTGCCTGCAAAACTATCAGGGCCGTAAGTTTGCATAGTGCTTATCATCATGGCCTTAGAGCCCGATCCGCTGAGTGGTTTCATGTAGGCAACCGGCAAGGCATCTACAAAACGGGTATCTATGCCGGTTTGTGTGAAAGCCCATCTTACACCGTTATTTAAATAATCTAACGCGCCCGAGCTGCGGAATACACTGATGGCAACCAGCATAGCTACCAGATAAGGGATAATCTTTACAGATACTTCAAACCCGCCTTTGGCGCCATCTATAAATGCTTCAAACACGTTTACCTTTTTACGCAAACCACCAAGGATAAAAACTACCGGGATGGAATATAATAAGGTATTGCTTACCACTTTTGATACAATGGCGATATGTTCTTTATCTAACTGCGTGGTGAAAAACCATACCAGCAAAGTAATAAAAACAGTTAAGCCCCCCAGCCATGCGATGATCACCTTATCCCATAAGTTTATTTTTTGTTTGATAGCAACGGCAAGCAAACCTACAACGGTAGCTACATAAGTGGCTATAATACAAGGGATAAAAACATCTGCCGGGTCTTTTGCGTGCAGGATAAAACGCTGTGCTATAATAGTAACAGGTAGCAATTGCAAGCCTGATGTATGCAGCACCAAAAACATTATCTGCGCGTTAGATGCGGTTTCTTTATCCGGGTTAAGCTCCTGCAGGCTACCCATGGCTTTAAGGCCCAGTGGTGTTGCGGCATTATCCAACCCCAGCAGGTTGGCCGAAAAGTTCATCATCATCTGGCCGTTTGCCGGGTGGTTTTTAGGTACCCCGGGGAACAATCGGCTTAAGAACGGGCCTACTATGCGCGCTAAAAAATTCATGGCGCCGGCGCGTTCGCCAATATTCATAATACCCAGCCACAGCACCATATTACCGGCAAGGGGCAGGGCAATATCCATAACGGATGATTTCGACATATCAAACATGCCATCTACCAGTACTTTAAAAGCATCTACATCGCCCAAAAAAATAAGTTTGCAAAGCGCAATTACAAACGCTATTAAAAAGAAAGCTATCCAGATGTAGTTAAGGGCCATAAAAGTATTTAAAGGCTTGAAGATAATTTATTTTGAATAATATATCGGGATTCAGCATATTTAAAATCAATTTTAATCCTTAGTCCACACTAAAATGAACCCTTTTGCCAGCCAATTGCATAACGTTATAATTGATTTTACTGATAATAAAATTCTGTATATTAACTGGGAAAATGAGTGCGCAAAGGGTAAGTGGAGCAACAAAGAGATCATTGGCCATTTAATAGATAGTGCGCACATCAACCTGCAGCGTTTTGTGCGCTGCACTTTTGAAGAAGAATTTAAATTGATTTACCAGCAGGACGAATGGGTGAAAGCCCAGCATTATAACATTGCCGATTCGGCCGAGCTGCTGCTGCTTTGGAAACTGGTTAACCTGCAAATTGTACGTGTATTAGATAACTATCCGGCAAATCGCTGGCAGGTTACCTGCAATAACAACAAAGGCGAGCCTGTATACAATACTGTAGAATTTATAGTGGAGGATTATATAGCGCATATGCAGCACCATTTAAATCAATTGGTTTAGTTGTAGGCAGTGATGCTTTTGTCGGAAATGATCTGGATATCGTAATTCCGCCGCATGGGGTTGTAAGGAACAGCATCGGTAACCATTATATAAATACTGCCGAGATCTTTAACGGTAAAGGCTTGTACATCTACCGTAGAGCTGGCTTTATTAAGGTAATCCGCAATGGAGTTGTAAATAAGATTATATTGTTGAATTTCGTTGGTTTCTATATCCAAAAACAGGCGTTTACCATCGGTGCGCAGGTTTACGTTATTAAATGTACCGCCCTGTATAGTTAAAGTGTACTTACGGGTATTCTTCTTAATGTCCTTTTTTACAAGCGTATATCCTTTAGAAACAAAAAAAGTATCTGCCTTATTGATATTATTATGCAGCAGATAGCTAAGGTCATCGTAAGATATCAGGCTACTTTGAGCGAAACATACTATGCCAGAACAAAACAATATTACAGTAAGGAGGATTTTTTTCATTTTTTAAGCGTACTAAAATTTTACCAATAGTAATGATTTTTGCCAATTAATAATACAGCCTATATTATTACCACAATAATATTACTATCCGCAGATCTTAGCATGCTTTTATTACCAGCTCACTACACGCCGCTTTGTTTTTGTTCAATCATAATTTATTAACTTAGCTGCATATTTATAAGCATATGCCTACTATAAAATTATCTCGCGTTAGCGGCAAATATGGCTTTGAAGCCAGCGACGAATACGGACACACCGTACGGATGGACAGCAGCTCCGAAAGCGGCGGCGAAAACTTTGGCGTTCGCCCGATGCAAATGCTTTTGATGGGCCTGGGCGGCTGCTCGGCCATCGATGTGATTGCCATACTGCGTAAACAACGCCAGGATGTGCAGAAATATGAAATGGTGATCAACGGCGAACGTGAAGCAGGAAAAGAGCCATCATTATGGCAAAATATAGAACTGGAGTTCCACCTATACGGAATCATTGATGAGGACAAAGCCAACAAGGCGGTTGAACTATCGCTTGGTAAATATTGCTCGGTTGCTGCTACTTTATATAAAGCTGATGCCGATATTAAATGGAAAGTGATCCTTCATCCTGCCGAATAATATAATGAACCGCATCCCTGTACCAACGCTTTATCTTTTCCCGGTATTGGATGCAATGCTGGTACAGTTACTTAAAAGTTTAACACCCGAAGACTGGCACAAACCTACTGTTGCCCGTCTTTGGAATGTAAAAGACATTGCCGCCCACCTGCTTGATGGTAATGTACGCGCCATTGCTGCCTTAAACGGCTATCAAAGCAACGATGCCCCGCCGCAAATAAACAGCTATCAGGATCTGGTTGATTACTTGAACCAATTAAACGCCGTTTGGGTAAAAGCGATGAAACGGGTTAGTCCCCAAGTACTTACCCAGCAATTAGAAATTACGGGGAAACAATATGTAGAATACCTGAACACGCTCGATCCCTTTGCGCCGGCAATGTACCCGGTGGCATGGGCAGGGGAGGATACCTCGCTCAACTGGTTCCATATAGCACGGGAGTACACCGAAAAGTGGCATCATCAGCAACAGATTCGCGATGCGGTGGGCGTGCCGGGACTCATCACCAAAGAACTTTTTTACCCTTGCATAGATACATTTATGTACGCACTGCCGCATGCATACAGGGATGTAGCCGCCCCGGCCGATACGCTTATCCGTATCACTATCAGTACCGAAGCCGGCGGTGAATGGTTCCTGTTACGATTTTCGGATAAATGGCAACTCAGCAAATCCCCGTCTAAAGAAAATCCGGATACTGCTATTATCATTGAACCTGATGTTGCTTGGCGCTTTTTCACTAAAGCAATGAAACCTCAGGATGCCCTTCAAAAATCCATAATAACCGGCGATGCTCAACTCGCCTTACAGTTGTTTAATACTATTGCTGTAATGGCCTAACAACAGGTTTCTTTACATAGCATTTCGTGCGCTGTTTACACTATCTTTCGGCCCCAATAATCTGCCATTTAATACTAAATTTTCAAAAAAGCGTATAGTATTACATTCACAATTTAAAATTTCATAAAAATTTCATCTTTAAAATATGGTATTTATATTTAGTTTGATAGCATAGCACTTAATACGTTGATTGATAGTTTATTGTTGAGGCTTTATTCTGGCCTGTTGTTAGTATTAAAACGACGTTAAAACGTATTTATACTGCACTGGCACTAATGTTGCCTACCGGATATCAATCTGCTGTACATTATAGCAGACTGATTTAAACTCATACAACATGAAAACAAATTTAAAAAGAACCACCTTGCTGTTAACCGGCTTAATGGTAGGTGGTAAATTATTCGCGCAGTCCCCCGATACATTGAACACAAAAGATTACGTAAAACCATTCTCGGGCGGCGATTCGTTCCGTACATGGTCTATAGGTGTACACGGTGGTGTTTTAACCCCATATACAATTTTCGGAACAAAGGACAAGCAGGATTTCAGAACACCGCAGGCAGAATTTGGCTACGGCGGTTACATTAAAAAACAAATATTACCTTCATTTGGCTTACAGGCCGATTTCTTGAGAGGCCAGGTAAAAGGTAAAAATGCACAGTTAGGAACTGGATTAGAAAGCTATAAAACAAATTTACAATGGAGCGCGGCATTAAGCGCAAATATCACTTTAGCAAATATTAACTGGCGCCACCAGAAAGGCGCTATACAACCTTATGTTACATTAGGTGGTGGTGTTGCTAACTACAAAACTACTTTAAATACAACTGCAGGCACTTCAGTTGCTTACAAAGCAAATGATGAAAGCACCCGCGAAGTATTTATCCCGGTAGGCGCAGGTTTAAAATTCAACCTGGGTGGCGGTGTTAATTTAGACATGGGTTACCAGGTTAACTTTGTACAATCTGACAACTTTGACGGTTTAAACCTTGGTGGCGGAGCTGATAAATTCTCATACGGCCACATCGGTTTAGAGTTTGCATTAGGCAAAAGCAAAAAACCACAATTGGCCACACATAACCCGGTAAACTCTATGCGTACCGAGTACCTGTGGGAAAACCAAAACACCAAAAACCAGTTACAAATGCAGATAGATGCTGAAAAAGCAGCTAACGCTAAATTACGCAGCGACCTGGATGCTACCAACGCTAACCTTGCAAGGTTTACTGTTGACAGCGATGCTGATGGTGTGCCAGATTTCTACGATAAATGCCCTAACACACCAGCTGGTCAAAAAGTTGATGGTTCTGGTTGCCCGCTTGCAAAACCGGTTGTTATTGTAACTGAAGAAGACAGACGTGTAGTTAAAGACGCTATCAACAATTTAGAGTTCGACTTAGGTAAAGCTACCATCCGTCCGAAATCTTACCCAAGCTTAGATAGGGTTGCTAAATTATTAACTGATAAAAACTTCAGCTTAAAATTAGCAGGCCATACAGATGATACCGGTTCTGATGCCTTAAACTTAAGGTTATCTAAAGACCGCGCAGAAGCTATCAAAGCTTACTTAGTAAGCCAGGGTGCAAATGCATCACGTATAGAAGCTACAGGTTACGGTGAAAGCCAGCCAATTGCTACCAACAAAACAGCAGCAGGTCGTCAGCAAAACCGTCGTGTAGAGTTCACTTTATACTAAGGGTTAGTTAGAATCAAGATATAAGAATCAGGTTCAAGACACCTAATAATAACAAAGAGCCCCGGCCAAATTGGTCGGGGCTCTTTGTTTAGATTTAAATTTTTCAGTTCTTATCTTGTCTCTTGGTTCTTATCTCTTGACTCTCTAACCTATCCCTCTGCAAAGAAATCTTCCAGGCTGCCGAAGTAGGCATCGTTCCAGCCAACTACAATGTCGTTGTAATCTTCATCGGGGATGTTGGTGTGTTTTAGTTCTACAGATGTACCGTGCTTATCATCATGCAGCTTTATGGTAACGATAGATTCCTCGGGTTGACCGTCGAAATACCATTGCTGTACTATTTTCTTATTTTCCTCAAACTCCAGGTTTTTGCCTACAATGCTGCCTTCCCACATAGAAAATTCTGAGCCGGGCAGGGTAGACATTTCGGCTTCTTCGCCCGTCCATAACTGAATGGTTATAGGGTTGGTAAGCGCCATATAAAGTCCCTCAGGCGTTGCCGGGAGGATATAATATTTTTTATAATCTTTCACCTGCGCAATTTAGCAAAGAAAATTT
>Ga0247734_1000571_pt1 | contig 31324 bp, 31 predicted proteins | sample UWRJL103311B2_FD_180933 | JGI IMG/M metagenome (GOLD analysis project Ga0247734, IMG submission 180933) | Plant litter microbial communities from Arlington Agricultural Research Station in Wisconsin, United States - UWRJ-L103-311B-2 | ecosystem: Environmental > Terrestrial > Plant litter >...
TAAGTGCTTTTCCCTGAGTCTCTTCCGCGCCCGCCTTCGCCGTCGGTCCCATTGCTGGGATCGGCACACCGAACACGCTCTTCACGGGCATGCCAGCGGCTTTGAAAATCGCATCGCAGTCATCCAAATCTCCTTTCACCAGCCGGATGTGAGGTGATTTGGCAACAAGCGCTTTTGCGCCTGCGGTCTCGGTATTGCGAGTCACCGCCAGAATCGGTATATCCTGTGATTCGGGAGCAGAAAGAAGCGCTTCGATCACCGCGCCGCCCTGCTTGCCCGTCGACCCGATAACCAGGATCGCGCTTGCCATAATGTTAGATTGAGATTGCGGAGATGATACGATGCTAAGTATTATAATATAACGACCTCATGATAATGTTTCGGGTAAAAACTGTAAGCCCGATCGTATTATGGCGGTGGTTTCTCGATCGACGTCTGTAAGCCATTGATTGGCCACTCCAGTTAGAACTTCCCGGAGGCTTGCACGATATTCAGCCTTACGACAAGATAGCAGGACTAGATCATACTAAGGAGACATTCAAACCAAAAGTGTGGCGGGGGTTAGGCTCTCCCCCTGAAACTAAGCAAACGGCGTTCTATTTTTGTTCCAGCTAAACAGACCTCCTCCTGCTTCTTTGGCGAATACAGTATCATTGGCTATACTCACTAATGGTTATGTATCATATGGCTGTGTTAAATCTCCTCGGAGTTCATTTCTTTGACAATACTGATCAACTTATGCAATTTTTGGAGATGCCACAATTGGCAAAATGAAAACATTCACTCTCTTTGCTGTTGTGAGTTCTGATCTTTATGATGTATTGAGAATCATGGCCCATTTTAAGGATATCCAAATGTCTGAAAACCAGAGGCATAGCCATTCGTCACTTTGTAACCATGAACGCTAAGGTTATAAGTCATAGCTGCCTTTTTCTTGTAGTGATAGATTGAATTCAATACACTCGCTGTGAACACCGGTAAGTTCCGAGCAAGACAACAGCTACGCATGGATAAAATCTCTTTGCTTGGGATATGAGGGAAAGCCTTGAGTTTCAGCCGCAAAGTTCAGTATCCAACGATCTGGTAGAGCTCTGTCTAATTTGTGGTGGAGGCGAAGCCACCTCATCTCGTTATGACTTGCCTCAGCGTAGGCACCAGAAACCCACGGGTCAAAAACGAGTCGCGCGATGCTCAGAATGTGTTCGATCCAAAAAGATATAAGTGATGCTTTCCCTTCCCTTTCAGAATATCTGACCTTCATCTGATCTGCTCTAAATCCGAACTCGTTAAATTGTTCTTTTGATCTCGGTTTCTCCTTTTCACTCTCGCTCAATTATTCCCAGTCTGCCAATTTACATCTACCATGCTGCTCAAGAACCTCGTGATCTCTTCTCTCGTTGCAACCACCATTGCAGTTGCTAATCCGAAAGCAAAACCTATGCCATACAAATTGGCGAAGATGTCTCTTAACCAGGCTTTCGGGCTCGTTGGCCGACAGGACAATGGTTACGCACCATCCCAGACCTTCTGTGGAAAGGGAGATGATTGCCCAACTGCTTGTGGTGCTGATACCACCCAATGCCCAAGTACTGATGGGGGTATCCACTGTAAGTCTGATGAATAGTGGTGCATAAAACGAGTTTGAAGGATGTTCCAGGAAGAATATGTCCATATTATAGACACCTCCAGGGAAAGCTTTTAGGAACTTGTCCATGTTATACCGATATTGAATAGAAAGGCTAACGTCGAGCTTTGTCCTCTAGGCTTTAAACCTGCCTCACAGAAATGCTGCCAGGCAGACGGACTTGGAAGTCAGTTTACCTCTAATCCCCCTGAAACGCGTTTGCTAATTTTCCGTAGATGCTTGCGACAATGGGTATTTTTGTACAAGCAATTCAGATGGTACTTGGTGCTGCCCAGACGTAAGTCAATTTCTACGCAATACCGAGCATGACTAAAACACATACGCAGGGAATGAGTTTAATAGACTGCGCCGCACTATATGGAGTAACATCTCTCACTTCTGAAGTAGTGTCTGCAACAATCCCAGCCCCAACTAGTGAAGTTACCTCGAATGACGACACTATCGCAACAACATCCTCGGAGCCGACCTACACCTCGCCACTAGGCACTACTACGGATGGAGCTGCAACCTCATATCCTACCAAAAGCATTTGTCCGAGCTGTGCTTTCCCCTCTCACACTTCGGCTCCCAACGGAACTGTGAACGCACCCGACGCTCCTTTGCAGTTTACAAACGCAGCGAAAGATCTTGCACGTGCTGCTCTGCCTGCATTAGCACTTGCTGCTGGGGCTGTGCTTGCAATGTAGATCTGGGGTAGATTGAGTAATATATACACCGACTGAGATAAGAAGATTAGAGCAGGTACAGCAATCGTGGGGATTTAATGACTCTTGAGATGCAAGACTTTAGTACTTGTAATATAATACAACTTACTTCGGATAGCTTTGCTTAGTTTAACGAGCCTACAAGTATGTGGAACCTAAAATCTTTGAATAATTCATAACTGTTTCCACTGAGCGTGAGTAGCATGATAAAAAACTCGCGAACGTGGTTTCGCCGCACACTTCTGGCTGTCTTTGATAGTAGCGCTCATGATACTACAATGTTCAATCAAGATACGTTTTCAAGCTGCTGGGATGTTGTTTGTCTTCTCCAATGATGGTCTTGAACTCCGAAAGAAGCCTCGTCCACTTTTCCTTACCCTCGCTCTCAGCCCACGCACTAACTTTTTGAAGAGCATCCAAATCAGCCTTCATCCTCTCGGGCTTGGTAGTCCCATCTAAAATAGCTATGCCTTCCAATCCTAAAACTAAGGCATATAAACTCTGCACCTCACCATCCTCGACCCCTTGTTGCCTTAATTCTGCGCTTAGCTCTCTGACGGGCTCAGTCTGCATTAACTTGGGATTCCCCGTATACGTCCAGAAGCTCTGGAACACAATTTTATTGCTTCTGCAAAATTTTCTTAGGTCTATTTCCCATTTGGTGTCTCCGTAAAACCGATTCTGCACCACCGATGGCTTGGTTTCCATATCGGTGTATAGGGATTGGAGAATCGCAAATGTGGTATTTGAAACGCCAAGCGTTCTGATTTTGTGTGGTACATAGGAAGAGAATATTTGCCATGCTTTTTCTGTCTCTGCATATGTCTGTAACGGTGAGTGTAGAACGAGACAATCAATATAGGAGTCTTCAGGCGTGCTGGTTTGTAGATTGGTTAGAGAAGACTTGATTGAAGTGTGAATCTTATCTTCTAATGTTTGCGTTTGGCTATATGGCATATTTTCGATGTCTTGGCCAGAGATGGGTGTAAACTTTGTTTGGATCTGAAAGTGTCAGTGTGGTATACTGCAATATAGGGGGCACGTTAAACGGGGTGTAGCTTACGTATAGTTCGTCTCTGGTCACCAGCCCCTCCTTGATTGCCCTTCTAATGCCATCCCCCACTAGATTTTCTTGGTAATGGCGAGGCTGAGCTGCGGTATCAATGCCTCGAAACCCTGCCTTCAGCGCTTGATATACAAGCTCTGCTGTTCGCTGTTTTTTCCATGCAGTACCATATACGAGCTTTGGTATTGTGGTAGTTAAGGAATGGCTGAGCTTCAATGGCGTTGCAAGGGTGGATTGGGCCATGAATATGAATACGTTGATAGCGGGAATCACGAGATACAAAGGAAATTGCTGATGAAGCTATGTATTAGTTACTGGACTTGTTGATGTTGTTAGTCAAATCGGTTAGTACGTCGAGGATGCGGTTATGCGGATAACCGGTTAAAATACAATACCCGAACCCCGCCACATACGTCGATAACGTTTACGTCAACAATATATTTATCTCCTCACTGTAAACTATCTGACTTGGTTCCGTGAATATAACTCCTTCACAAGAGATAAATTTATGAATTTGAACTTAAAAAAACATCCACCACGCCATACAACATCAGTCATACCAACATTCAACACAATGGCCCCTTTTGTTGTGAAGTGGGGGATTTTGGCAACCGGAGGAATTGCCCAGAGTTAGACCATTCTTCTGTCAGAATTGCTCTCGCTAATCTTGTGTAGCCTTTACAAAGGATCTCCTCACCAATCCTGCTACTCGTGATGTAAAAGACATCCAGCACGTTGTGGCAGCCGCTGCTTCATCTAGTTCTTTATCCCGAGCTGAAGCTTTCCTCAAAGATGTCCAAGCTCCAGAAGAGGCGAAAGCCTATGGATCTTACGCCGAACTAGTAAAGGATCCCAATGTCGACATTATATATGTAGCTACTCCTCATTCTCACCATTTTCAAAACACAATGCTCGCACTGGAGGCTGGGAAGCACGTGTTGTGTGAGAAGGCGTTAACTGTGAATGCTGCACAAGCCAAAAAGTTGTTCGAGACAGCTAAAGCTAAAAACTTGTTCTTGATGGAAGCTGTATGGACTAGATACTTTCCTCTTAGTATTAAGATCCGAGAACTGGTCACTTCGGGAACGATTGGGAAGGTGCATCGTGTTTCTGCGGATTTGTCATTCGGTAACGCTAAAGATGATGGAACACTTACCTTTCCGGACGAGAACAGAATGGTTAATATGGATCTTGCTGGAGGCGCGCTTTTGGATTTGGGAATCTATTCTCTGACTTGGGTCTTTCAAATCCTGTATCACTGCCAGCCAAAGCCCAGAGTGGCCCCCAAAGTATTGGCAGCGATCAGTAAGTATGAAAAGACAGGAGCTGATGACTTAACTACAATGATCCTTCAATTTGAAAAGGATCACAGTGTAGGAATTGCAACCACCTCGATGAGAGTTGCCACTCAACCTGATGGTGAAGACTCCACAGCATCAGGTCCTGCTGTGAGAATCCAGGGAACCAAAGGTGAGATACAGGTTTTCGGACCAATTTACAGACCTCTGAGATATAAAGTTATCATGGTCGGTGGTCCGAAGGGCGAGGTTGAGCTGGTTAATTGCCCAATTCCCCAAGATACAGAGGTGCAGGGAAAGAAGGGACATGAGAGTGAAGGCTGGGGACACGGAATGTTTTGGGAAGCAGATGAAGCAGGGAGGTGTTTGAGAGATAAGAAACTTGAAAGTGAGAGCATGGGATGGGAAGAAAGTATAGTGATAATGGAAACCATGGATGAAGTGAGGAGGCAAGGTGACTTGAAGTATTCAGAGTTGATCGAATCTGCTGAATACGACGCAAACAGCTCGTTGAATGGCAAAGCATAATATAGACTGGATAGTCCCCTTTCAATCTGAAAATATAAAATTATCTAGTACCTTCATTCGCTAGATACCACCTCTTTGAGTTTTGAGTGGTATTGCGTAGATCTCAAAATATGTCAGTCTGTTGTATTGGACAGATTAAAGCTGTGAAGTACTCGCTCGTCCCTTAAATTTCGAGTGCATCACACTGTCTAATCAGGTGGCTTTTGTACGATTAGTATAGTGATTTGGTAATTAATCACGAGACAAGTACACCACAAACGTATCAGGCTACAAACTGATATTTGCAGCAAATTCAAGTACAATCAACGAATTCATTGCCAACCCATGGTATCTTCTCAAAGTATATAAACGCCTTAAACCGCTGCAAACCCAACCAGTATTTCTGCTCTATACAAAACTACCGCAACATTATATACGTGCTTCATGAGTCGTTTCGCTGATAGTACAGGATATAAGGAGTGAATGGGCCTTTTCCTATTGCCTCGGAAACACTGCTCTTCGACATCGACCGATCGTTGAAATTATACCAATTTCCGTCTGGGCCCTTCGCACTACAAGTGTAATGGCCAAATCCAGAGGTACCAGCATGCTTAATCACAGCCGACAAATCATAGCATAATTTTCCATGGTTATCGGCGTCACGGAAGCGGCCAAGATCGAGGGTAGTATTGATGCTTACGAAGGAACTGTCCTTATCACCGTTGTAGTCGAATCTCTTCAATTGCACGGCGAGGATGTCAGGGGCGTGAGAGATTAAGAGCACTCGTTTCTTCTTGCTAGCTTTGTCTTTGCAGCCTCCACAAGAGTAATCTTCGATGACCTCAACTAAGTACTTTTGCAAATACTGATCAACGGACCCGTTGGCAATGCGAGGAGTGATAGGAAGAGAAATGCCACGATCCTCCCCGCCAGTCGTGCGGGATTCGTGACCGCACTTGGGGCAGCGAATAACGCTAATAGTCCCGAGATGCATCAGCGCCTCGAAGGAAGAGAAGACTGAGGAGGGAATGGCAGTACGTATGGCACCGAAAATCCAGTTCGAATGTTCGTCAGGATCGCCTTGTCCACTGGCAGAACCGGCTCTCCAACCCACTGTGAAAGTCAGTCTTGTCCAAATTCCACACTTTTTGAGGTGGCGACCTTACAAGATGTGAATAAGGAGTCCGTCTCACGTAGCACCTTAGTCAGTGCGCCGCCCCCTTTCCAATACTCTACGATGAGAAGCCGGAGTTGGCAAGGAAGGCACTTTTCTCGGTCGTCTGATACACCTGGGATATGTAAGAAGCCAAATTGAAGACAGGATGAGTGGTACTCACAATCTTCCGGTTGATGAGATCGTACAATCCAGTGGACGAACTTTGGTTGGTGCAGTATTGCTTGGAAGAGCGAATTGCGGTAACATAGAACACCGGGATTGAACATGCCTTGCTGAGATGAAACCTTCATACCAGCCCATGCGCTTGGGATTCTCTTAGCCTGTGAAACAAGTCAGTTCGGTTTTGTGAGACAAAAATCCGAAGGCATACTAAATCTCGCTTCTTTCGAATAACTACGGCATATTTTCTGACATTGGTTCGGCGCTGATAGATAGCAACGAGTTCCTCAGAATCAGAGCCACGAAGCTTCTTCGGTGCATTCTCAAGTAGCTCATCTACACCATTGCCTGCTAGTGTGTTAGCTCAAGCTCAAATGTCTAGACTATGGAAAAGCGTTTGCATACCTTCGTCAAGCTTTCTCTTGAACGGGTTCGGGTCTAGCGGCGCAGATGGCTTCTTTTGGGTAGTAGATGATATTTTGGGCATATTCAGAGGTTTAGGGACGGATTTGAATGATTTTTGAAAAGCAGGAAGACGACGCTGAGGTTGTTGGAACAGTTTCTGTCTTTTACTGGAAGAGAAAGACAGTGCCTTTGATGGGTGCTGAGGAGACATCTTATCACGCTTGCCGGGCCTGGGCGCCGTTGCTATTGAATGATAACCCATTGTAAACTTGGGATATCCTCCTATTGTGGTTGGTATTGTGTGAAGCGACCTCGCTAAATCGAGTCGCAGTGGCTTCAAGCGCGCACTTGGAGGACTCTTTTTTCTGTCTGCCCTTCTCAGAGGATAGGCTGAGGGAGAAAAACTAAATAAAAGGAATGGCTGAAGGTCTGCGTCGTCTCAGCGCTGGTTGGTATTCCTTAATAAGTCTGAAAGTGTGAGAGGTTGTCTGATGTCTCTCGAAATCTATTCAACTAACGGCAACGCGTTGGGTGGATATATGTACATATATCAAAATAAAAGATCCATGGCATTATCTGAAGAGCTTATCCTTGATAAGGGCATTTGGACATGTTGTTTACGCTAGGAGAGCTGGCTTTAGTTCACATCAAAATCTAAGCTTATGCTCGCTTGGAAGTTTCTGCAACATGCGACTTCTGAATTATCCTTATATTGGGGAAACCAAAGATGGCTGTCAGCAGGCTGGCCGATTCACTTGTTAACGTTGAAGGAAGACCGTGGATGTATGAAGTAGACCGCTGAAGTTGATTCAGCAGAAAAATGTAGAGCAAAATCTAGCTGATTTTGACTTCTGACTTTTGGAAAAGTACCTTGACCGCTCTTCCGATTAGGTCTAGCTTCGGGTAACGGGCCGAAGAATTAGCCGGGCCGTCAAAATTTGTCCACAACGGACGAAGTTCGAAAGGTACGACGAAACCCACGCCTCGGTCACTGTTGCCAAGTGATAGATCCAGAACATTAAACTTCGATGTCTCGGGCAGCCACTGCATGTCTTACACAGCGATGAGCCTTTTTGGACGACAACTCTCCTCTCGCTGAACATTTTGCCAGAACTTCACACCTCTTCCCCAGTATGGCTTCACATACTGTAACCCCGGACCTGTACGAAGAGCAACATGTCCACGAGGTGTATGAGCAAATTGCTTCTCACTTCTCTTCGACACGTTATCAGGCGTGGCCCATTGTCAAGTCCTTTATGCAATCTCGTGAACCAGGCTCCATTGGAATCGATGTTGGCTGTGGGAATGGCAAATATCTGGCTGTGAACAAAGATATTTTCATAATTGGCAGTGACCGGTCGTCAAATCTGGTGTCAATCGCAACCCAGCATGAGCCTCATGCCGCAATTGTAGCTGACACACTTGCATTACCACACCAACCTGGCAGATTTGATTTTGCTATTAGCATCGCTGTCATTCATCACTTATCCACCCCGGAGAGAAGACAAGAAGCTGTGAAGGCTATCCTTGAGTGCCTTAGAGATGACGGTCAAGCATTGATATATGTATGGGCATTAGAGCAGAAGAACAGCAGACGTGGCTGGGATGAAGGTGATGAACAAGATGTGATGGTGCCTTGGGTTATGAAAACAGGGAAAAGCAATCCAAATAAGGACGGAACGACCGAGAAGACATTTCAAAGATATTATCATTTATATCGTTCAGGAGAACTACAAGCTGATATTGCTTCGATCGGGGGTGAAGTTGTTGATTCTGGGTATGAAAAAGATAACTGGTGGGCGATCTGTCGAAAGTCTATTCTAAAGGAAAGGGGTTAAACGTGTTTTAATAACCAAATGGAATCGAAAACCCCCTATTTAACACATGCAGTCACGAGTTCTTGACGGTTGTCTTGAGTTGACAAATCGGCTTGCAATGGTACTTTCAACATGTTACGCAAATCTAATGGCGCTCAGACGGGAGCGTAACAAGCAGAATTGCGTAACACCATAACACTAAGGGAATGGGAGTGCTGAAATTTGTAATGAATTGGCTGACCAGCTTTTTAGCCATCAAAAATTTATTGTACAGAGTCCCTAATACAATCTAAAGAAGAAGATAATCCCCAATCCAGAACACCGTGCCTAACCAAATCAACCTAACCCCATAGCCCTATGCTACAATGCAGTTCATCAATGGATCATGACTCATTCAATGCAATCTATGCGGTGGTTGTGCAAACAATGAAAGAAAACACCAACGTTCCATCTTTAGTTCAGGATCGGCCAGAACTTGTAGGTGTGAGAAATTATCTCATTGTCGTCTACGGCTCGTCTCTCGTGGGCCTACATCTGGACTTCCCCTCCTCTTCGCGTCGTGCCTCGGAGGCATTCCCATCATTCCGATTGCTGGCAATACAGGACCAGGACTGGAGTACCCCATATGACCACCCATCGGCATTGACATCGAATAAGCTGGAGTATTGTATGGACTCATTCCAGTTGTCATTTCAGCTACACTTGGTAGCATTTGCATTCCTCTTCCCATTCCTGTCCCTCCTCCTATAGCTGCCAAAGCTAAGCCGTCACTTGGACTCGGTGGTGGAACAGATCTGGGGGTGCTATCTCTTCTAGCAGCAATGGACCGGCTATGATTAGCTCCGCTTTGCTGGACGTTATGGGCGGGTCCTGGTCTATTGTATTGAGAACCTCCTACTCCAGATCCACTATGTGACGGAGTATGAGAATGTCCCCGGGGCGGCGAAATTCTCTGTCCTGGAGAAGGAGTGTCAAGTGTAACACTGGACAGAGAGAAGGGTACAACTCCAGCCCGGCGCGCCATGTCCGCTTCACCAAGTTGCCAATGCATGGCTTCAGCTGCTCGCCAGGGAACCGCCATTTCTTCCGCTACCTTGGACCAAATCTCAGGCTTGAACCTAGGAGATGGGTTAGTTTCTTTTTCAACACCCCCAAAACATAGCCCTCAATATCTCAACGTGGATTGCAGAAAGCATTTACCTTTCATAAAGCCTAGCAAGCTTGTTCTTTTTCTCCTCATCCCACTCGCTCCGCCTCTCTAGATAGTTTTGATAGTGAAGGCGACAGCTAATTGCGCTGCGTCCCGGCAGTCTCTTGGAAATATCCTCCCACTTCATTCCACCGCCTCTCAGATCGATGATCAGCGCATCCTCCTCGGCGGACCACTTGCTCTGCTTTTTTGCAGGAGACTCTGCTGGATGGGGAGGCATGTTGCGTTTCCCACCGCTATTGCTGCTCGGTGGAGCATAAGCTGCAACCTCTTGCGGTGGTACTGATGAGACGGACTCCGATCTAGTGTGTTGCCTACCCGTAATTGTTGGTGATGAAGATTCGGACTCGTTTGAGTCTGGGCCCTTAAGGAGGAGGGAGATATCCACGGTGACGGTCTGAAGTCGCCGATGCCGTCAAAGCTGACGGATCATATGCGAAGAATATATGGAGATTCTTTGTAGATAGTCTGCCCAGTATTGCAAAGCCGACCGAGGGAAGGCTTGGTGAATGATGGTATGGCGAAATGAATGACAAGTTTGTCCACTAGGATGTAGTTGTACTTTTCAACCAACGTTTATTCTTGCAAATGCATTGAAACCAGTTGTATGAAACAAGAACATTGAAGTTTTTAAACTTCGTTGGCCCTAGTAATGACTTCGGTAGCAGAAATCTTGACACGGTCTGTTCGAAAGCACCGCATCGAAAGGGCAGGGCTACCTATTTTAGGTCTACAGGAAGGAGTGTGTCGTGGCTCGCGCAGATCATAGAACAGCCATTCATATGATTAGGGAAGAAGGGCAGCCAATCGACAACGTTTGGGATGAGAAGACTAGAGCGAGCAGGGCCAGCGGGAAAAGACGTCAAGCATTGCTTGCAGAGAGCTGTTGTTGAACTTAGGGATTCTCGAACTGGAGATCTCCATGCTGGGACAAGCACCGTAAGTCAGTGCATCCACTATTAGGTACAAAACGTAGCTGCCCCGCTGCTCTGTACCCACAAACCTACAAGTAGTGTAGCGGCGTCGAACGGACTGTCGGGAGCACGCGCGCTGAGCGTGCAGATATACGGAGTAGGGTGAAGGCATGGCCTTCCATGCCATGGCATGCCACGGAGGTGGGGTTCTGCACAGGGCTATGATGAGAAGCTGTCTACGAAGTAAGTAGTTACTGTAGGTACAGAATTGTCTGACCACGAAGCCATGCATGAACTGATGTTGGACCAACAGGATTTTTTCCTGAGCATGCCTTGTCACTTTTTGTATAGACTGGTGGGCTATGCTCGCTATGCTAGGAGCGCAATTGTACCCAAAGTGCCAAAATTGCTTGAAACGCTGCCTGGGGAGAAGCTTGAAACTCTTGTAGAATCCTCAGACTATCGTGGAACCCCTCGAGTCCGTTTTAGACGTTGACGTCTGTGCTCAATCCTAACCTGCCCATGTAAAAATATACATCTAACGTTGCGCTCCCTGGTACTCCGTATTTTGCTATTTACATGCATCCAATGCCCGTAGTAGGTGGGATTCAAGCTTATTTGGCCCTGGACCCTCTGCCCAGGTAGCTTCGTGTCCAAACTTTTCGAATCTTGGACAACTAGCCACATCGAATTGGCGGTCTGGTCAACAGGGTGCCGCCTTCAGTTGTATGATCTCCGTGGCTTGCAGCTCCCTCTGGGTCTATCCCATGAACCACGATTTTCCATACAGTATGTTCCGAACTACCAATAGTTGGTTGTGACCTTTCATTGGTAGCTTCAAACGAACCGCAGTTCTTCTACTTGTCACCCAGATCTGGATGGCTGAACAAAGCAATATGGTTTGCGCTGTCAATGCTATATCATAGCGCATATAACAATTATGAATGTTTCCATATTTCGTTTGCACGCCGTACTTCACCTGTGGGCATACAAGGGGAATAATCAACAGCTGCTTGCCACATTGTTCCCATTCATGCTTGCTTCAATATACGGGACCTCACATCTGGCGGTGTGAATATGCTAATGAGTAGCTACTTATGAATGGATGAATGGGCAGATACTTTGCTACACAGGCCGCTTACGAGACCTCGAGTCAGGCAGATATTGAGGGCATTATAGAAGGACCTGATTTGGCTCGCAGTAGCTGTAAACGTTGTCCCTGAGTAGACTAGGGTGGCAATTTTCGTAGTTTCAACCCGCAATTTAGTCGTAGACGTTCTATTCGAGGAGAAATAAGGTTGAGGCAAGTAGCACGGTCTTATACAAGAATAGCTTTCTGGTCTTATTAATGGCATGCATTATTTGCGCCGCATATGTTACGGATGCACCTTGGGCCGACCATACATAGTCCTGCGTGTGAGAAAATTTAAAGAAACAACAATAAACAAAAATCCGAATGATGGCAGCTGACAGGTCACATTGGAAACGCTTGGCTTCCGTTCAAAAACCACGGCTCGTTTCGTTTGCTCGGATTTCTAGCGAACCTAAACAAAAATCCAGTTGCTTGGATAAGAGAGGACAAAGCAAAACGGACCGACGAGATTGGGCCAACTCAACAAGTGTCAGCCGGCTAGCTGCCGACATTATGCCTTCGTTATGTTGAATCTTCGTGCTGCAGAACATAGTGGGGAAGAACAAGCTATTGTTCCGCAAATGCCCTTGCCAACGGCAAGCTTCGAGATAACTCCCACTTAACAATTGACCATGGTAGTTAGATGGAAGTCTTTGGGAGGCGGTGTGAGCACCAACTGCTAGCGAACCAAGTATTTTGTACAGTTCATCATTCATAGTTGAATGTGCACTTCTGGAGCCCCGCCTCGCATGGATCTGGGTTGTATATCAATTAGCAGGAATTAGGAACGGCCAGCCATCAGGCCCTGATGATCCTGCGGAGGCTTCCTTCATAATCAGATCGACCGCGTACTGAAGAGAAGCTGGTTCGCCATTCTGTCTCTTCCACGGGCTACGGTACAGAGAAAGTACATGCCGGTAGGGTTGAGCCCCTACGCAAGTGGAGAGAAATTCATGCTTTGGTTGATCTGCAAACGGCCATTGACCAATGAGGCGCATGTGAAATCCCTGAGACGGCCGCGTCGATACCGTACCTGAAACCTGGAAGACGAGAAGAAAGGAGGGATAGATATGGATGGGTGGCTCGATGGATAGTGACAGCTCCATGGGATACCGGGAAACCAATGTCTCCTTTCGTCAGGTTCCAGGTTAAGGTGCCGAGCCATGAATAGCAACAAAGCATGTACGCGAGAAACGCGGATGGGGGTTGAAGAGGCCAGAGCTTTTCATTGCTCTTACAAATGGTGCTCCTCCTCATGTACACCAGAGACCAGGCATGTAGTAGAGCACAGTAGTGAGGTCCTGTGCGGAGACATTTCAGAATAACACAACGCATAGGCTACTCCGGTCCGGCGAGGTGTGTGTGTGTGCATACTGTACCGGTGCAGTAGTCGTCAGTATGTATGGGAATGGAGCGCGATAATATAAATAGCCGAGATGGCGTTCTTATAGGCTTTGGCACAACCTTCTGGGGGATCCGCTGGTGCAGCAGCAGCAGCACAGTTGTCGAGTCGAGCCAGTGCGGTGCAATCCGATATATATGTAGGACAGGAAATATGCATGGCATCAGCCACGATGCTTGCTTGGTGGTATATTTCCCGAATCTCACCACTCCCAGGGCTAACCGGTCGCTTATTCCAGTAAGGTGATGGATGATGCGGTTGGCTGACGCCGACGGTACTTCTCGGTGGTACAGTATGGGGATGGGATGGGATGGTGTGGTCTGGTATGATATGTAGATATGTATGGCAGCGCAGGGCATGGCAGCCATGGTGTTGTACTATATTGCACTTTCTTATATTCTCCGCCCGCATGGTGCGGCTCAAATCCAACCCAATATCAAGTACTGTAGCAGCCTGTTCGGACGATCATAAATCAACCTTACCTCACACTCCCGTGATCGTTCTACATACAGGTACATGAATAACATAGACAACACTAAACTAAACTGAACATCGAATTCCAAGTTATACTTCATACCTACCTGCCACCATACCCCATTTTCACAGTTGTAAATAATTATAATAATAATTAATAGGAGGGAGTCTCCAAACCCGTGACACCACTACCACCACAACACCACCACCCAAAAAAAACTCAAACCAGGGTGAAACCAGAAAATACAAATCATCGAGATCGCCCAAACAACAAACATCCGAATGACCACCCAATCCCTCACGCACAAGTCAAGTCAAGCCAGAGTATTCCCGCTTCTTCCGAACATCAGACCGGATCGTCCCCTGGAGACGAAGCCCAAAGACCAAGAGAACTCTGCTGCCGACCATTGGAGGATATTCTGACCTACCTCACCTCACCCTAACCAAATTGAGTCCAAACTCGAGTATCTCTATATCAAACCGGCCCTGGCCACGCGCAGCACCACCGTCACCGAACCCAAACAAACCGAAATGAGTCTCCAAACAGCGGGAGATGTTCCTCTCCAGATAACGTCCGAAAATGCTTCCACCGAGCGCCGAATCTCACCATCCTGGACCATCGGCCAGCTCAAAGCCAAGCTCGAGCCAGTCACCGGCATTCCACCCTTATCTCAAAAGCTGTCTTTACGGCATGGCAGTGGACCGGCTATCCCCATCGAAGCTGCGGACGAGGAACATACCCAGTTGGCAACTTTTCCGCTGGCACCGTATGCTGAGATACACGTGAGTGCCTCTCAAGTTTCGTCCATTCGCTTCGCGAAACATGTTGTGATACTTCCCTGAACCACGTTCCCTGTAGGTTCGTAAGGCTGTGTTCTAGTTTGGAATCCATGCCTGCACAGAGCGCGTTCACTTAAAATTCATTTTTGATCATATGGGGGATCATTGGGAAAACTCCATGGATGGCTAACCTGGACCATCGTCAAATGATGGCCCAAGGGTCACGGGATGAGCTACGACTATGGTGCTGTTGTCGGTAGATTTTTGAAGTGGAAAGAGGTTCTTATAGGTATTTCGCTTTCGGTCGCCGATCTGTTCAGCTTTTGCTTGCTTTCCATGTGTCTTATTGCAACTTCCATCTTTCCATATTGCTTCTGTTTTCACGTACACCTGGGCACAACGTGGCTATCGATGGGACGGGCCGAGATGTTTGATACAAGATCCAGATGCTGTGGAACAGTGTCAGCTAACGCTGTGCTTCACAGGTAGCCGACCTCCGGCCCCCGGGTATGCGAGAAAACTACAACGATGTATCACAGGTCACCAAGTACGAAATGCCCCCAGATGAGTATGAGCAGAAGACGGATAGCGTATTAGCTTGGAAGAAAGCTCAAAAGCTTGGTCGTTTCGATCCTTCAGCACCGTCACTCGAACAGGCAAAACTCCAGACCTATGAGAATGAGATCAAGAAGAGGGGTATTGAGGTAGGGAGAAGATGTCGTGTTGGAGGGGAAGATGCAAAGAGAGGCCAGGTCATGTATGTTGGTGACGTTGAAGAGATCCCCGGCGGTGCTGGGAAGTGGGTAGGTGTCAAGTTGGATGAGCCAGTGGGAAGAAATGACGGAAGCCTGGGAGGTAAACGATACTGGGGAGAGGAAGCCGGTGGAGCTAAGTACGGGGTGTTTGTGAGACCGGAGAGGCTTGAGGTTGGCGACTGGCCTATGCTTGATGATTTGGAAGACATGGAAGAGTTCTAAACTTCAAACAAACACGTGGGATGGTAAACCGCCGCTTGGCGCAATGAAAAGTCTTGCAAATTCGTGACTGATGATGGTAATATACATCTTGATATTGAGAATCGAGCTGATTGAGTCGAGGAGGGCTTTGGAGATTGGCAATGCAGGTTCTACAAACGTTTATGTATGCACCTCGCAGAGCCATATCTCCTCTAACCACCGCATAGTATGACAAGGGACGGAACCTCCTCCCCATCAAGTACCTGCATGTGATGGTGGCTTAAATAATTTGTAAGACATCCATGGGATAATGAACTGGCTTCTGAGTTCTTTCGCTTAGGAAAGGGGGTAACATGAACCAATTTTGCCGAAGTGAGACAACACGATGAGTGTGTTCTTTTTGCAGATCAGGTTTACCTCACTCGTCACTTCATCTGTTTATCATGTTGTGAAAATGTCGGGACGTAGGTTTACTATCTCAGCGCGACAAAGTGCATAAAGCCTTTGAGAAAAAGTAATAACTATTATAGTAGGCGACATAGGGATATTCTATATCACAGAGGGCCCTTGTCAGGCACCGAACCTGTCGTCTCCCGAACCTGCCTTGCTCTGGGAAAAGAACCTAAACTCTTCTGCTCCGTAAACGCAGCTTTAATGGAACCCTTCGGATCGTGAGAATACATGTCGTCATCCTCCATCGCCTCTGCTGGTACTTCGGATAATTCCCTATCACTATCAGAATCATTGTCCTGCATCTGTATGCCCCCTTCATCACTGTCGTCATCTCTCGTATTCATAGCTTGCATATCCTCAGCTAGCTTCTTGTCTACCTTTGCCTCCGCTGAAATATTCGCTGTGCTTCTTTTCGGCTCCGATTCCGTCCTTCCGTATCCTATTTCCACCGGCTCTTGATCCATCAACGAGGGGACGTTGGTCTGGGAAGTCTGATTTAACAGACCCATATCACCATAGACCTTATACCCATCCTCTTCAATATCAATTAGTTGGATCTCCGTGTCCTCCTTCTCTATAGTAGTATCTTCAACCTTGATCTCCGAAAACCCGCATCTTTTTAATATCTTCCCAATGAGTTCTGGATACCGCAAATGCCCACTAACTTCTTTACTTAAATCAACATTCTCCACACCTTCTATATCTTCAATCTTCTGTAGACCAGCAACTCCAAGTTGTATACTTGTTGCTCTGTACAGAAACCCCAGGATGTAGTCGTTCTCGGAGTACACATTGATCACTTTGCCAGAAACTACACTTTTTATAACTCGCCAGTTCTCAGAATTTGAAGGTATCGGAGAACCAATCAGGACAACAGATTCCACTAAACCGAAAGCGTGTCGTTCCGCAAGTGACTTAAGACAATAATAAATCACTCTCGCTCCAAGACTGTATCCAACGAGCGTCACAGGTCGTTCCCCTTGTGCTTTGTTGATGATGGCGTCAGCCAATACCTCTCCTGCTTTCTCAGAACGGTTTCGTGCCACGGAGAAAGGATTATCAATCGAAGTAGCCATCGAAAGGAGATAGACAGGCCAAAGCGCTGAGAACAGAGTCGCGAGAACCGTACGCTTCAAGATTTCCATCTTGACCACCGACCACGTGTAAGAAGACACCATGGTATCGAGGGAGGTTCCGAGTTCTATCAAAGCACCCATCTCGTACCGCAGAGCGAACACTTCGCTATCTGAACCCAAAACCTTCCAGGGCTTGATAACATCGTATTCATCTTTAAGCCATCCATTAACTCCCACCGTGACCCTGAGTCTCCTGTTCTGAATTTCTGCTTCTTCTCTCTTATGATCTTCGTTCAATGGGAGGAATTTGAAATCCTCCACCTCTTTGGCATAGTTGTCTACCATTTCCCCAGTCATCTTCGCCCCATAAGCACCGAATAAAGTCCCAACCAAAGCTCCGTTCATCGCAAAGATTCCGAGAAAGCTTGCAAGACCACCCAGGCCTACGCCTCCCATAAGACCTCCAATTGCTCCCGCTACGACCGGCGCTGCTATTCCACCAGTAATACCGATGAGTGCAGCCCCGGCTACAGAAGCCAATCCAACTTTCCATCTTCGTGACGAAGCATTCTCGTCACGCCTCTTCTGAGCTTCTGTATCCGCCGAAAGTGCCTTAGAAGCAAGCATTAAAGTCTTCGCTATCTCGGTCTCCTCATTCGAGAGGACACTAACGGGAAGCTCAAATGCAGACGTGAGATAACAAAGCAAAACCCTTGAATGAGCGGAATAATGCCCTAGGCTTAAAAGAAGAAGCACCATACAGCTTAAAACACAAACTCGGTCTTCTCTCGAGATAGTAGTAAGCCGCGTGGGAATTGGATGATACATATGCTGCAACCTCGACAGGTCTTCTGCGTCTTGCATCTCCTTCGCTTCCGCAGATACAAAAACTCTGGGGTTCTCGCTCCCGGATCCAACTCGCTCATAAGGCGGAGGAGGAGGGTTCCTCGCCGCCAGAAACTCTTTCCGCCTCTGATCAATCCGCGGGTCATCAGGCGAATTGATTAATTTACCTACCGCGGAAATAACTTCGTCTTGCCAATCCGCAAAATATCCTAGGCATGCTTTTTTCAGCCCGCGCATTTGGGGGCTTGAGAAACTCTTCTCGAGGCGGGCTTCGAGACGCTTTTGCCGCTCTTCGGCTTCAGGGGTGACCGCTGGCGATGGACTGCCATTGCCTCGTGATCGGTCGCCGAATGGCGATGTATTGCGTGGGCTTTGGGGGGTTTCAAAGGACTCTTGGATTTGGGATCGCATGTGAGTAAGTATGCTTCCGATTAGAACATTCAGGGCTCGTCGTCTTGCCGGGTTCAAGATGAGCTTGAGGTCCTTAGGATCTGAGCTGGACGGAGCCATTTCGCCCCTTTAAGATGAACACAGATTCAATTGAAATGGATTTCTGAAGTTGCGAGATATTGGTTTAAATAATTTGACACATGTAATATTTAACTGGAGCACGATGGGGATACGTGGAGTATATAGTTGTGGTTAATGCTGCAGCCTGATGGATCGCGCTTACAACCTTGGGAGCTGTATATGGTATGCCCATGCACAGGACACACAAGCTCGCTGTGCCACACAATCTGGCGGCTCATTAGTACAATCCTAATTAATATTTATATATTAGTTACCTATATTAGTCTCAACGTTAATTTGCAAGCTGTGGTTGGAAGGCTCGGCCGCAAAGGGTTTACAAAGTCGAACAATTGAGCCTACATTGTGGTTCCATCTCACGAGATACTGCGTGAAATGAAGAGATTGGAACAAAATACCCGGAGAATAGTAAGTCATATGCTTTTTTATCATTATTTCATCCAATTTCCCACCTCCACCACACCTTAAAAGTAGATACAATACAGGAAAGGAACAATCTACACCTCAAATCTCATCATCATCGTCCTCCTCTTCTACAACCTTCCGCCGGCCTCTGCTGTCTAATGGATCTAAGCTAATAGATTCTGAGTTTCTTCCACTCATAGCCATGGTTTGTCGACCTGCTTCGGAGCTTTCTAAGAATTCGCGCAGACGTTCTTTACCGACTTCAACGGCTTGAGCAGAGGCAGCATTGGCCATACGGAGCATTGGGCCCCAGAGGTTGAGAGTATAGGTAACATAAGCACCAACGCCCAAGAGAATCAAGAAAATGAAGTAGACCGGATTGCGGAGAACTATAATTGTCAACATGCTCCTTGGAATGAGAAGTCTTAAACATACCAGCAATAATCTCGTTCCATCCAAGCGCCAGTAGCAAGCCATAGAAATATAGAGGAACCTGTGCTACACCACCAATAGCACTGCGCTTTGCCTCTACGTATACTCCATCGGCCGTCTTCTTGAACCTCACGACCAAATCTTGACGCTTTGCTTCACTCAAGATTGTCATTTCTTCTTCCAGGCTCTTGCCCTCTTCCTCATCTACACCTCCAATGGGCGTTAGATCCTCTTCATCCTTTGGATCTACAGAATCCGGTGCAGCACCGATCCAGTCTGGGAGATCAGGAGGCGCATACGTTTCAGCGAGTCTAAATCTTGACAAAAGAGGTATCAAGGTAAGTGTAGATTCCTTTGCCTTGGTGTACATGCCTTCAATATCGTCCTGAGGCCTCCATATCCTGGGAACGCCGGCTTCATCGTAGCGGAACTTGTCTTCAAAGTTTTCTCGCAGCTTTAGGAGAATGTTACCTTCCATGACTTCTTCGTCAATCTTCACGCGCAACACGCCCCAACTTTTACGCCTTAGTCGCCACAGACCTACCTCAATCTCTTCCAGGCTGGCATCAAAACTCTTCGCTCTCTCAACGAAACGAGTTTCAGCTTCTTTGACAGTTGCAATGAAAAGATTCCATATCCGATCCCAGAGGTCTTTCTCTGTAAGGGGTTTCTCTCCAGTTTCTGGAGCTCCGCTACCCCCACGACCAGAGCCAAGCTTGTTAAATTCAAGTCCAACAGACTCTCCCAGTCTCGAGCGGACCCATCTTTCAACACGAGTTGCTAAACGGCGCATTTCTTCTTTTCGGAGACGAGCACTTACTTCATCCAAATCCTTTTCGTAGAGATTATATTGCGACTTGAAGTTGCTCCATGACACACCCTCGATTGCCAAACTCCTCGCTTCACTCTCAAAATGTTTCAGTGCGACGCCCTTTTCTCGCGCGACAATATCGGCAAATTCATAAGAAGCCCCTTTCTTCTGTCCTGCTTTGACAGCACCAGCTACCGCCTCGCTGAATGAGGCTACTCCAGATTTGTGTGCTGCTGACAGTTGTCCATGGTACAATGCTTTCAACCGAGTGTCAATTTTCCCCTCTAGTTCAACCCTTTTCCTTGCATAGACACCCTTGTGGTATCTGCTTGCTTCCACTTCGAACGCTTTAATGCTTTTCACGCGACTGGCCTTACCAGTATTCCCTAGATCCTTTAGAACTGCAGGCTTTCCTGACCGGACACCCTCGGCTTGCTTCTCTTCGAGAGGTGCAATAGCAATATCGAATGCCTCCAAAACTTCTCGTGATATCTCATCACATCGGAACTGGGCTAATAGCTCTTGCTGTGTCGGTAGATCCAAGTCCTTGTTGTTCACAATTTGATCCCATACACCTTGTGCATATATTGAGAATCCATCGGCAGGGATGCGCCTGTGGTATTCGGGAAGGAACACGCCGCCTTCGAGTTCCTGGTCAAATCCATGTTGCTTTGAAGTTCGGTGTCCAGCCCTAAATCTAGTTCCCAGCTTTTGTACCTCTGTCACGAACTTCTCGGGTTGTAGAATCTTATGCGGCAATGCTGCAAATGCGAAGTCAAAGTAGTCTTCTATCCGAGACTTCTCGAGGCCTGCAGGTTTTGAGAGACTCGACCAGATACCGGTCAAATCGGCAATAAGGGTGTTTCGGAGATTGGTAAGAGGGGTCGTTCCAAGATGATCACGGATTACGAAAAATAGCAGTGACCGCGGGTTAGATCTAATAGGTTAGCGGGGTCCAGAATGTGGACTTCTTGACCTACTGCTTATCCTTCAAAAAGAGTTGCATATTAACCTCAAATACGGTTTTCAGCAAGCCCATATTAGCACCCTGGTATAACCCAACTTGATGCTCCCAGATATTGACGATCAAAACCTCACTAGTTGCTAGTGCAAACAGTGCGCTTTTCCTTTCAAAGTCTTGATCCTCGCCTCGTTCTCTGCCATCCGTGCCCTCTACATCCATTACTAGTATATTATCCGCCATACCTTTCCCCTCGATGGCTTCATTTTTATTCTTGGACATCCATATTCCTTTGGTGGTTTGCCGCCGTTCATTCTCGGACATTACTCCAAATTGAGTTCCAAATAGATTATTGAGAAGTGTCGACTTCCCCGTGGACTGGGAACCAAATACCGATATGAGGTGGTAGTTGAATCCGGCTTGTGCGGTTTTGGTGGCTTGCAGATAGGAGTTGAGTTTGGGACTATGCGCTCCAAGTCAGTACCAAGTCCTCGCGATCCTTTTTTGGACGTACTTACTTGAACTCCTTCTCCTCATCAATAACCTGTATACCAAGCTCAGATTGCTCTTCCGTTGGCGCTTCCCCAACGGAAGCAAAGTGGCCATTCATAGTCATGACTGAAGGCGCGGTGGGAAATCTCGAAGCTGCAGAAGGTCTCTGGTCTTGACCATTGCTTATGGTGGAAGACGACATCATGCAAGACAGGTGGACAGGACCCAAAACAAGCTTGGAGCAATAGCGGTTGTAATAAGAACAGCAGGGGGGTTGAATAGGCAGCCGGCAACTTGTGATTGTGGTTGCAAATGCTATCCGGGTATCGTGGGTATCGTGACGTGGTGGCAGAGAGTAGTGTGTGGTCCCCGGGTCTTAGGTGGAATGAATGTTGGCATCTGATAGAACTGTCTTGTTTGCCAGCCAGCTTGATGGTCACTCACACGGCCGCACCTCACTGGTCTCGGGTAGCTTAACCTTAATGTCTTAAGCGAGTCCCGGAGTGGAAAATGTAACCGTGGCTTTAACTTGGACCGGGAGAGGAGCGGCCAGACTGGACTGTCCAGTATTGCATAGGTAGCTACAGAACCCAGCCTTCGGGTATACCTTCGGATACTGTTATTTGTCTTTACTTCAAATATAAAGAGGTGCTTTTGTAGATGCAGTCTGCTGGGCTGATACGATATATGTAAGGCACGGTACTCCCGAGCCTTGCATTTGTGTATAGTATTAGTATTTATTGTATGTATGTACTGTACAGTACAGTACATACCTGCTCTCGACTCGTCAGTCAGTTGTCTTCTTATCCCTATATATACGATACGTAGACCTCCATTCCCATCTCATATCACTTTGATGGTATGATCCTACATACACATATGTCAATTGAAACCAACTCTCTCTACAATGCAATGACTATGAGCCCAAAGATCTATCTATGTCTGTTAGACATATAGATCACGTGCGCGTTCATTTTGCTACAGTACCAGCCAATGGATAGCCATAAGATGAGATTCTGGTTCTTCTATATATATATATATCTATTTATTTATTTATATGAAACATGTATAGACATGTATAGGCAATAAACATCTACATTACATTACCTACCTATCTACCGTACAATTATCAACCTTACCTAATCAAGGGCATGCATCCATCCCATCCACCATTCATGACATATGTACCGTACGTGCAACCATCATCACTCCACTCTCCCTTTCCCCCATTTTGCCCATGAAACAACCATCACGCGCTATTGTTCACCAGGCCGTTCTTGAGTCTTTGACGTACTTTTCCCCTTTTTACTCTAGTACGCTATGGAATTGCGCCCTTTTGATTCGCTCACCGTCCCCACAACTGCTTTAGTCTCTTATCTCTCAGTCATTACGGGTGGTAATCACTAGTGGGCATCCAAGCTACAAGCTTTAGATAGGCATCGTTTTATATAGAAACACATAAAGAGCCCGCTGCCATTAATGCACGACTCCCGTCCTCTCTGATCTAGATTCTTTGCATCATCTATCATATCATCAGTTAGTTGTTACTCACAACTTGGACCAGATATCCGGGCTTGGTGTTGACATTCCCCTGATACCACCAGGAAATCCGTCACGATGGAAGAACCTAATCGTCGGACGTCCAACGCCATGGACGCATTACAGAACATGGGTTACAAGAGTGAACTTCCGAGATCGCTGGGCATGATGAGTATCCTAGGGCTGTAAGTCTGAACATTCACTCATAACCAGAAAGCTACCGCCCCGAGCGATACATTACCCCTCCCCGGCAAGCCGGCTTGAGGCATAATGTCTCATGAGTCGAGTCGAGTAGATATGGCAAGATACTAATGGTGATCAGGTCTTTCGCGATCATGGCGGTTCCATTTGGGACTAGTACAACATTTGCTTATTCGCTCACTGATGGCCAGTGTGTCACCGTTCTGTACGGCTGGATTTTTGTATCAATCATATCTTTGATGATCGCCGCATCTTTAGCAGAAATTTGCGCTGTATACCCTACAGCTGGTGGAGTTTACTACTGGTCTGCGATGCTGAGCACGAAGAAGTACGCCCCGGTTGTTTCCTGGGTCACTGGATGGCTTACCCTTGTCGGCAACTGGACTGTTACTCTTAGTATCAACTTCTCTGGGGCTCAATTGATCCTGAGTGCTATTAGCTTGTGGAACGAGGATTACGTGGCCACTCAGTGGCAAGTCGTGATTTGTTTCTGGGGAGTTATGATGATTGCGTTTCTGGTCAACGTATTTGGAGCAAAGCGTAAGTTTTATGCACAGCATTTCGCCTCTACCTAGATAATTTTCCTTGCTCTTCTTTGAAAGTTATGTCCCCACGTGGGCAAAGGATAAACTGTTTGGTTTGGGACAAATAGAATAGTATAATATGGCTGCATATCTCCTAATATCTTATTCGAGGGTCTAGCGCTAACTATTGTCTTCGGAAAATAGATCTAGATCTTATCAACAAAGTCTGCATTTATTGGACTGGGGCTTCGGTTTTAATCATTATGATTACTATATTAGTCATGGCCGATGATAGACGAAGTGCAGAATTTGTATTCACTCACTATGATGCCTCCGCTAGCGGTTGGCCTGGTGGATGGGCATGGTTCGTTGGGTTACTCCAAGCAGCATATACTCTTACAGGTTACGGAATGGTAGCTTCCAGTAAGTGATACACTACTAAAAACATATGTTTAAACAAGTAATACAGATGCTAACTCTACTAGTGTGCGAGGAAGTCCAGATGCCCGAACGAGAAGTTCCCAAAGCCATGGTTCTCTCAGTTATCGCAGCAGGAATCACCGGGCTCTTTTACTTGATTCCAATTCTATTCGTCCTCCCAGATGTATCACTCCTACTTGATCAAGCTCAGCCAATTGGCTTGATTTTCAAGACTGTAAGTTATCCAATGTCGGCTCCTCTCTCCTATATTAAGTGCGAGCCACATCACTCTTTTTTTTAATTTATCAAAAAAACAAAAAAGAAACAAGAACTGATACAATACCTCTGTAGGCCACAGGATCTGCAGCTGGTGGATTTGGCTTGCTTTTCTTGATTCTAGGAATCCTGTTCTTTGCAGGTGTCGGTTCCTTAACAGCAGCAAGTCGTTGCACCTATGCCTTTGCACGAGATGGGGCAATTCCCGGCTCCCGTATCTGGGCACGTGTTGACAAACGCTTCGATATTCCTCTAATGGGGCTGGTATTATCGACTGTTGTAGACATGGTCCTTGGGTGCATCTACTTCGGATCAACTGCTGCATTTAATGCCTTCACTGGAGTCGCAACCATTTGCCTCAGCACGTCATACGGCATTCCAATCCTTGTGTCTCTCGTGCGAGGTCGCAAGGCCGTTAAGCATTCCACGTATTCCCTCGGAAAGTTTGGTTTTATTATCAACCTTATCACCGTGATATGGATCATGTTCGCCATTATCCTATTCTGCATGCCTACAGCGATCCCAGTCACCCCTATAAGCATGAACTACGCCTCTGTTGTATTCGTATTTTTCGCAGCAGTTAGTGTTTTCTGGTATGTAGTCCGAGGTCGTAAGACCTTTACTGGCCCTCCTGTGTTAGCCGATGCAGATGTTGGACAAGATGGAGAGACCGTAGATGGACTTGGAAGGGTTACTACAAAACACCGTGCTTCTATGGAAGGATCACAAGACAGCAAGGTTATTTCGAATGAGAAATAAGGGTTACTAGATAAAAGAGCAATGTATTACTATACGTCTGGCGGCGGATGTACACTTCATTGAGATAACTTCTGTAAAGAATAGAAAATTAGATAAGATGTATGAATGGCGATTGAATAGGTTGATCCCTAAATACCAATGCCTGCCTGTTTTAATTAATAAACCACCAAATAAACCACTTTAAAAATAGATCCCGTTGCATATATATATATATATATATATATATATGCTATTGAACTCTCCTTACTTTAAGATAAGCTCGATATGACTAAAAGATAAAGAGCTCTGTAGAAATCGGGTTTTAATCAAACTTACCTCCTGCACGTGCTCCTTGGCGAAACTCAGATGTGGGTCTGTCCAAGGAATCGAGCTGTGTAAATTTACGAACAACGTTGTTGATAACTCCATCACACCTCCAAACCCTATCAAAATGTACAGACTTCGCCCATTTGCATCACGATTGACTCGTGTTGCTCAGCAACAAAAGAGACAATTGAGCATTCATGAGTATCTCTCAGCAGATCTGCTAAGAAAGAGCGGCGTTGGAGTTCCTTATGGCGCTGTTGCAGAAACCGCCGAAGAGGCAGAGGCCATCGCGAAGAAGATTGGAGGAGATGATATGGTAAATGCTTTCTCCCTCTCGGGACGGTACTATTGTGATGCTAATCGAAGGCGTTTTTAGGTTATCAAGGCACAGGTTCTAGCTGGAGGACGAGGAAAGGGCACATTCAGCAATGGACTGAAAGGAGGTGTCCGTGTCATCTACTCCCCAACAGAAGCAAAGATGTTCGCAGATCAGATGATTGGACAAAAGCTTGTAACCAAGCAAACTGGTGCGCAAGGTCGTCTCTGCAACTCTGTGTACATCTGCGAGCGGAAATTTGCGCGTAGAGAATTCTACCTCGCAATCTTGATGGATAGAGGCTCTCAGGGACCTGTCATCGTCTCTTCGTCTCAGGGTGGTATGGATATCGAGACTGTTGCAAAGGAGAACCCAAGTGCTATCAATACTACCTATATCGATATTCATACGGGTGTTACGGATGAAATCGCACGAAAGATCTCCGTGGACCTTGGTTTCAGCGAACAATGTATCGAGGACGCAAAGGATACCATTCAGAAACTATACAAGCTCTTCATGGAGAAGGATGCTACCCAAATCGAGATCAACCCTCTGTCCGAAACCTCCGACCACAAGGTTCTTGCTATGGATGCCAAGCTTGGCTTTGATGACAATGCTGAGTTCCGTCAAAAGGAGATCTTCTCATGGCGCGATACTACACAAGAGGATGCTGATGAGGTCCGTGCTGCCGAATCTGGCCTCAACTTTATCAAGCTTGGGGGTGATATTGGCTGCTTGGTCAACGGTGCAGGTCTTGCCATGGCAACCATGGACATTATCAAGCTCAACGGCGGAGAGCCTGCCAACTTCCTTGATGTCGGAGGTGGAGCTACTCCCCAGGCTATCAAGGAGGCTTTCACTCTGATCACAAGTGATCCTAAGGTCACAGCCATCTTTGTCAACATCTTTGGTGGCATCGTCCGTTGTGATGCTATTGCCAAGGGTCTCATCAGCACTGTTGAGAGCATGAACTTGAGAATCCCAATTATTGCTAGATTACAAGGAACCAACATGGAGGCAGCACACAAGTTGATCAACGAGTCAGGCCTTAAAATCTTCTCTATTGATGATTTACAGAGCGCAGCAGAGAAGGCCGTGCAGTTCTCAAAGGTTGTGAAGATGGGTAAGTTTACTTTTCGTCCAGTTTCCAACACACATGCTAACGTTAATACCCAGCTCGTGATATCGACGTCGGCGTTGAGTTCTCTCTTGGTATTTGAGGGGCGGGAGTGGTTTCGCGTGTATCTTTTCCTCGCCTTCAGATCCAGGCTGAGTGTGTATAATGCATTTATTCCCATTGCCTGTGTTTATAGCGGTTTAAATGTCACAGTGTCTACGATGTTAACCGCAATTTTGACAAATAGAGCATAGAATCTCAATTTGGCGCTTCCCTTCCTTCCTCTACGGTATGGTACATGCGCATTAGAGTACAAATGAAGATGACGGGCATATGCATGAATTTCAGGATATCAAGCATGTATTGTGATTTATTTACATCCTTCATTCTGTGCTCGTGGTGTCATTTATTAAATGCTTGCGATACATGTCTTTTGTTGCATTTATACCTACCACCATCACGTATTGCATCTCGTTGTTCATGGCGCGGGAGAAAATCCACGTGCGGTCGATAAGTTCACGTACATAGTTACCTACAATGGTAACAGGTGCTTAATACGCTTGAGCAAGTGCAGTATGTGCCCAGAGAGTGGCGGAGAAGTTTGAACCCAACATGCTTGTATCTTTATTTGTTGTGTTTATTCCTGATGATACTTGATAGTTGACTAAGTGACACTATGGATTTAAGGGAAGCAACCAACATATTCGTAGCTAACGATTATGGTTTGGTCTTATATAACAACAAAATCGCCCCAAAGTGCAATACACGTGACCTATCAATATACACACGGAATTTCCATCTTCTGGGCGAGGCGATTTTGAGAATGACGGGTTGTCCCAATATAACGTGTCTTAAAATGAGTCATCAATTACCAGTAAGTTTTAGGTTCCTTACCAACCAGGATGTGGCAAGTCAACTCATAGGCACCAGCAGCATCTAAGTCACAGCGGTACTACATAACAATCAATCACGGGACCACTACTTCGCTCACGACAAACACATCTCGTATACTTAAGTACAATAGATGCCCTGGTAGGTGTTGTATCTAGAATACACCTCTACCTCTGCTCAGAGGTAAGCAGGGAGAGTATGGCAGAACAAACCCATTAAAATTAAGCGAGAATACCCCCTATTGCTCTTCCTCTAGACAACGTAGGTACTTACCATTAAGCATGAAATTAAGCGAAACACAGGGAGGCTATAAAGAGTCCTAATCTACTGATCCTACTTTGATACAGCGCTTCTTCGAAAACCTTCTCGATACTATCAGAAATGCCTCTGGTGAAACGTCTTACTTCAACAAAGAACCAATACGCTACATAGCAGCGATGTCTCTCTTCCCGCCAGTTAAGGGACCTCAAGGTCAGCTCATCAAAATCCAGCAAGAATCTATTTCCCATCCTAGTGAGCCATCATCAGCTGCTAGCATTGGGTTTTCACTCATCCCTCCAGTCCACGGACGTCCACAAATCCAACTCTCTGAAAAGGCCGCCCCAACTATCCCCCAACCCCTTCAGAGCTTCCCCCAATTCGCTCCCAACACTCAATCTCCATCCAGTGGAAGTTCCGGAGCTGGTTTCACAACCAGCTTCATCGCTGGAGGGCCAGACTTTGCACCAGCCACTACTGCATTTCGCTTCGGCAACAACTTCACCCCAAGCCGGCCATTTGCTACCTCCTCTCGCACACCCTTCGATCCAACTGGCCAATGGTCTCATATTCGTGCCTCTCTAGTTGCCCCCGGTCGCATGATCAAGGAGAAACCCACTCCACAAATGCTCCCTTTAGATTGGAGTACCGGCCGTCGGGCGAACCGCCCGTTCGAAAACATCTACCCGCGTGTCCCGACTCCGTCAAATATCCGCGTCCCTCGTAGGCCACTTGAAGCAAACCCTTGGGGAGAACAACAAGCGGCCTTCTACGCAATGGAGCCGCCATCTAACCACCCAGCCCAACAACACGAGCCAGCCGTCGAAGACGCATCTAATATCTGGGGCGGTTTTGTACCGTACTTTGCCATGTGCTTTGCCATGTTCTTCGTATTGGGACAGTTATTGCTTGTGGCTTTGGCAGCGCTAGGTAGAAAAGCCACTGCTTATGTGGTTGCTTTCAGCAGAGTTCTCAGGACACGTGCCATGTGGGAGCATGTTACCATGGTCTTTGTGGCTCTCTTGCTTGTCCTCTATGTAATTCCCTTCCCCAAGGAAGACGTTAAGGTAATGCAGACGGCCGTGGAAGTTGCGCCAGAATACATCATTATGATTCCATACCAGGTGGGGATGGGTAAGTTTTCACCGCCGATGGGATTTCGGGCTGTAGCTAACATGTAAGGCTCTCGAGCGTAAGGGAAGAGAACGGGTTGGAAATGGTGGGATGATATTGAAATTTGCGGCGTTGGTAGAGGCTTTAGGTGTTTATACCCAGTGTTTTTGGCAAACGTGGTCACGAGATAGAGAAGTTTGAGTGAAATGTACATGCTTCACCACTCTTATTTCCCATAGTCCGGAAGACTAGGTTTGATTCTCTTGACTCTTGTGACTTGAAAAGTTTTGATATGGTAAATCACAGCATCAAGATGGTCCTAGCAATACGGTTTATTAAAATTAAAGTCCGAAGGGTCGTTACAAAGTGGTTTCGCTTTGTCCAATACAGCAAACTGTACAATTAACTAAATATACAATTTGAAGGGGCAAAACCACATAAGATTAACAGTGAGACTTGATATATCGAGTTATTTGCAGAATCTTCAGCAGTATATCCGGCTCCATTTACACCAGTCTTCAAGGCCAAGGCCGTAGATTTTGGGGGATCCAATCTCAGCAGACAGAGCCGGCTCTGTGGTCGAGATTTGCTTGGGGGACTACGGATAACCATGCACTTCTTGATATTGCGTATTGCCAAGTTAGCCTTGCTTTAACTCGCCACCGTCTACTGAGGACCATCAGGATATTGTTTCCCCCACTAATGATTGAGATTCATAGACTGTATATCGATCTATTAGCAGGACCGCAAAAACGTGAGGTAGCAAAATTTGGATCTATTATAGAATAAAACGGCTTGAGCAGCAATAAGAACAGCAAATCTCAACTAAGCCTCTTTAACTAGAAAGCTCTTTGCTGATGATCATTACTTGGAATATGCGAGTATGCCTGAAGTGTCTGTGAGAAGCAGGCACAGCGGATCTTACATGCCTCGCGATCCCCAACGAATCATCCGAGCTTCCCCAAATAGGGAATTACTAACTCCATTTCGGTAGTGCGGTGGGATAGACACTATGCCCGCATGGTGCAATCGATTGTTGCCAAATAATAACTAGAGGATACAAAGGCGGTCCCACTCACTAAATGGTAGACAGGACTTAAGCGAGTTTGCATATTAAGTGATGGTATACAGCACAGTTCATAGTTGGGATACCGACTCATGCAAAATACACCATCATAGCTAAGAATCAAATGAATCAAAGAATCAAAGAAGTCAAAATTATGACGTACAAAAGGTAGATATTTCTCACAACAAACAAAAAAACCCAAGAATCAGGCCCCTAATAGAAAAGAGTAGAATAAACCATAAATCCATAAACAAATACAAGGCTACAAAGCTACAAAGGTACGGAACGCAAAACGCAAAACCATCATGATATCTCCCACGCACACGAAACCCGCAGCCTAAGTGACCAACCCCCCCATCTCGCGCATCCATTCCCAGGGAGGCCATCATCGCAGGTCGACCATCCGGCACAGCAATTGTCGCGCCAGCAAACAAACCTCCAAACCCCCATGCCCTTACCAACCAAAAGAGAAATCCCCCCTAGCACCCTTTTCTCACCCAGCACACACCCCCCTAGAGCACGAAGCTAAAAACTGCGACTCGCAACAAAAAAAAAAGGGAAAAAAGGAAGAAAGGGGAGGGGGGAGGGGAGGGGGGAAAGCATGGCCTGGTGGTGAGGCAAATGCCAGGTACTGTACGCACTACTACGCACTGTTTATGCACTACACAGGCGTCGGGGGAGGGGAAGGGGTTTTTGGCCCCTTCTTTCACGCACTAACTAGGAATTTAGGCATTCGTTGGTTCACCTCGCCCTAAACAAAAAGAGGAAAGAAAAAGGAAGTCCCAAATAATAACACTCTTATGGTAGCGCTGGCGCTTGCGCTATAAGGTTCCCACGGAGCTTTCTCGTTGAAGGCAAGCGAGCAAGCGGAGCCGTCGTGAATGAATC
>Ga0247734_1000572_pt1 | contig 31322 bp, 29 predicted proteins | sample UWRJL103311B2_FD_180933 | JGI IMG/M metagenome (GOLD analysis project Ga0247734, IMG submission 180933) | Plant litter microbial communities from Arlington Agricultural Research Station in Wisconsin, United States - UWRJ-L103-311B-2 | ecosystem: Environmental > Terrestrial > Plant litter >...
CTATCGCAGGACTAATATAAAGTGTAAACTTAACACAGGATCAATCAACATAAGTGTAAACTTTTTTCAGGACGACACAGTGTTCAACATGTTCAAAAGTGTTCACCCAAATAAAAATGAACACCTGGTGAACATGGATACGGTGCCCTTAAAAGTACAGTTGCATGCATTTATACGCTGTACATATTAGCCAGCCTGAGTATCATTACAACTTAGCGGAAACAACTTTTACATGGTTTCCACATTATAAGTCCTCAAAAATTATACATTTGTCGCGTTAAATATCTGTTATTACATGGTTAAATTCAACCGATTTACACTGGATAATGGCCTCCGCGTTATTGTTCACGAAGATAGTACCACCCCGATGGCCGTGCTCAACATCCTGTATGATGTAGGCGCGCGCGATGAAAACCCCGAGCAAACCGGCTTTGCCCACTTGTTTGAGCACCTGATGTTCGGCGGCTCTGTAAACATCCCCAATTACGATGGCCCACTGCAACGGGTAGGCGGCGAAAACAACGCCTTCACCAGCAACGATATCACCAACTATTACATCACCCTGCCATCGGCCAATTTAGAAACGGCCTTCTGGCTCGAAAGCGACCGCATGCTAAGCCTTGCCTTCAGCGAGAAAAGCCTTGAAGTGCAGCGCAACGTGGTGATAGAAGAGTTTAAGCAACGCTACCTTAACCAGCCCTACGGTGATGTGTGGCTAAAATTGCGCCCGCTGGTTTACAAGCAGCACCCATACCGTTGGGCAACAATTGGCGAAACCATTAAGCATATAGAAGATGCTAAGATAGAGGATGTAAAAGCTTTCTTTAAAAAGCACTACAATCCGCAAAATGCCATTATGGTAGTTGGCGGCGATGTTAAAACCGAAGATATAAAAGTACTGGCCGAAAAATGGTTCGGGCCGATCCCGGCAGGTGAGAAGTATAACCGCAACCTGCCTCAGGAAGAACCACAGCACGAAGAACGCCGTGAAACGGTAACCGCCAAGGTGCCGCTGAACGATGTGTACATTGCCTTCCAGACGGAGAGCAGGGCCGATGAAGGTTATTACGCTGTGGAACTGATGTCGGATATTCTTTCGCGCGGAAACTCATCGCGTTTGTATAAGAGCCTCATCAAAGATAAACAGCTATTCAGCGAGGTGCATGCTTATATCACCGGCAGCCTGGATAGAGGTATGTTTGTGTTAGAAGGCAAGCCCCTGGAGAACGTAACCTTAGAGCAGGCAGAAGCCGCCCTTTGGCAGGAAGTAGAAAACCTGAAGAACGAAGAGGTGCCGGCAGATGAACTTACGAAGGTGAAAAACAAAACAGAATCTACCATGGTGTTCTCGGAGATGTCGCTTTTAGATAAGGCGATGAACCTGGCGTACTACGAGCTGATGGGCGATGCAGAAAATTTTAACCACGAAACTGCTAAATATCTGGCGGTAACCCCGGCGCAGATAAAAGAGCAGGCGAACAAGATCTTCAGGAAAGATAATTCATCAACGTTGATTTACCTGGCGGAGAAGGAAGTAGAGGAGGTGGTTGATTAAGTTGATTAAGAGAGTGGTGAATGAGTTAAACATTTTGTTTATCCCAAACCAGTATTTACTTAATCTAAACAATCAATCTAATAAACTCAATAAACATGTTAAACAGACAAGAAGCCCCCGCCTTTAACGGGGTAGAAAATATAAAACTGATAAAGCCGGAACATAAAAAACTGGTTAACGGATGCAACGTTTACTCCTTCAACTCCGGCGGGCAGGACCTGGTGAGGATTGAATGGATCTTCAATAACCTGCGTTTCGATCCAAAGAAACCGCTGCTTAATGTTGCCACCAACACTATGCTTACCGATGGTACCGGCAAAATGAACGCCGCGCAGATAGCCGATCATATCGACTTTTACGGTGCGTTTTTGCAGGTAGATTACAGTTACGATGTATCAAACATTACCCTGTATACGCTAACCAAACACTTGGGGCAAACCCTGCCGGTGATCAAAGATATCATCACCAATTCTATCTTCCCTGAGAAAGAGCTGGAAACTTATGTGCGTAACCAGCAGCAAAAACTGCAGGTAAGCCTGCAGAAGAACGATTTTGTGGCCCGCCGCATTTTCAACAAAGCGCTTAATGGTGAAACCATTTACGGATTAAGCGCCGAGCCTGAAGACTTTAAAAGCCTTACCCGTGAAGACCTGCTTACGCATTTTAAACAGATGTACCAGCCGGGTAACTGCACCATGATCATTGCAGGTAAAACTGAGCAACAAGACTTTGATCTGCTGACCGATACATTCGAAACCGGCTGGGATAACCTGGCACAGCCTGCGGATATATCTCAACCACAGGTAGAGCCAGCCGCAGAAAAATTCTATTATACCGAAAAAGCGGGTGCCTTGCAATCAGCCATCCGCATAGGTACGCCGTTTGTGAACCGTACCCACCCGGATTTCCCGGCGCTGCAAGTGCTGAATACCGTTTTAGGCGGCTATTTCGGCTCAAGGCTGATGGCTAATATCCGCGAGGACAAGGGTTATACCTACGGCATTGGTTCGGGCATGACGTCGTTTAAGCAAAGCGGTTCGTTCTTCATCGCTTCGGAAGTAGGGGCGGATGTTTGCAGATCTGCCGTGAGCGAGATTGAAAAAGAAGTTAACCTGTTGAAAGAAGAGCTGATCCCGGTGGAAGAGCTATCGCTGGTGCGCAATTATATGCTGGGTTCTCTACTGGGCAGCCTGGAGAATGTTTTTTCGCATGCCGATAAGTTCAAGAACCTGTATTTTGCAGGGTTAGATTATGATTATTACGAACGGTATACCGAAACGGTAAAAAATATCACATCTCCCAAATTAAAAGAACTGGCCAAACAGTACTGGGATTTCGACCAGTTCTACAAAACCATCGTAGGGAAATATTAGGGGATTTCGGATATTCGATTTCGGATTTGTGCGTGCTTAAGATCACCATTTGAAGTAGCGTATTTAAATCCGAAATCGAACATCCGAATTTTGCAATAATCAATTTATTGTCAGGATTGCAGAAATCCGAAATCTTAATTCCGAAATCCGAAATATAAATCTATCTTTGCCCGGCAAATAATAACTCCAAAATAATTATTTGCTATGCAGTTAGACCCATCTAAATTTGTTGCCGAAGGATTAACTTACGACGACGTTTTACTACTCCCCGCTTATTCTGAAGTATTACCGCGCGAAGTTAACACGAGTACTTTTTTAACAAAGAACATCCGTTTAAACATCCCGATCATTTCGGCAGCAATGGACACCGTTACCGAGGCTGGCTTGGCTATTGCCATTGCACAGGCCGGTGGCATTGGTATGCTGCACAAAAACATGACCATACAGGCGCAGGCCGACGAGGTACGCAAGGTTAAGCGTTCTGAAAGTGGTATGATCCAGGACCCGGTTACCCTGATGGAAGATGCCCTTTTAGCCGATGCCTTTAACATTATGCGCGAATATCGCATTGGTGGCATCCCGGTTATTGATGCCGAACACAAGCTTAAAGGTATCATCACCAACCGCGATCTTCGTTTCCAAAAGGATATGACCGTACCGGTTAGCGAGATCATGACCAAAACAAATTTAATAATTGCACCGGAAGGCACCACTTTAACAGAAGCTGCCGCAATACTGCAAGGCAACAAAATTGAAAAATTACCTGTTGTAAATGCTGCTGGTATATTGGTTGGCCTTATCACTTATAAAGACATTCAAAAAGTTAAGAACTTCCCTAACGCTTGTAAAGACCAGTACGGCCGCCTGCGTGTAGGCGCTGCTGTTGGTGTAGCATCTGATAATATCGACCGTGTTACAGCCCTGTATAACGCAGGTGTAGACGTTGTAACGGTTGATACCGCACACGGACACTCTAAAGGTGTTATTGAAATGGTTAAAGCCGTTAAAGCGCTATATCCCGATCTGCAGGTTATTGCAGGTAACATAGCCACTGCCGATGCTGCCATTGCCCTTGCCGATGCAGGTGCTGATGCGGTTAAGGTGGGTATTGGCCCGGGTTCTATTTGTACTACCCGTATTATAGCCGGGGTAGGTGTACCGCAACTGTACGCCGTTTACGAATGTGCCAAAGCTTTAGAAGGCCGTGGTATCCCGGTTATTGCCGATGGTGGTATTAAACAAACCGGTGATATTGTTAAAGCCATTGCAGCGGGTGCCAGCTCAATTATGGCAGGTTCGTTGTTTGCAGGTGTGGAAGAGTCGCCGGGTGAAACCATCATCTACGAAGGCCGTAAATTTAAATCATACCGTGGTATGGGCTCCGTAGAGGCCATGGCAAAAGGTTCTAAAGACCGTTACTTTCAGGATGAAACCGATGTGGTAACCAAATTGGTTCCCGAAGGTATTGTGGGCCGTGTACCGTTCAAAGGCAATATGGCCGAGGTGATCTTTCAGTACATTGGTGGTTTGCGTGCAGGTATGCACTATTGCGGCGCAGCTAATATAGAAGACCTGCAGCGTGCTAAATTTGTACGTATTACCGCAGCCGGTATGCGCGAGAGCCATCCGCATGATATCACTATCACCAAGGAAGCGCCTAACTATACAAGATAATCATTCAAATCCATAGCAACAAAAGAGGGGTACAGAAATGTGCCCCTCTTTTGTTATTTGATGACCGGTTTTAGGTGTTAAGATCTTAATGTTTTATTCAGAATGGCATCAATCGTTATTTATTTACCGAGGATAATTTAGGTAGTAAACTTTCTGAGGTGATGATTTTGATAGCCTGTTCGTAAGTAAAGCCTTCTTTAACCAGCGCATCAAAGTATCGTTTGTTCAGTTTGGCAACTTCGGTTATTTTGCCGGGTGGTTTGTAGTAATCAAGTTGGGCATCCATCATAGATTTTGCAAGGTTGCTAAACACCGGGCCCATGGCACCCATAGCATTCATAATTTCGTTACCGCCGTTTGTTGCCGGATTTAAACTCGCTATCCCATTTTCGGTAACAGATAAATTCATTGGGGTGGTAATAGTTTGGGTAATGCTTTCATCCGCAGGGTGCGATTGTGTAAGACTTATGTTGTAAAAATTGTAATAAGTAATACCGTCGTTGCGTTGGCCTGCACGTTCAATAATATCTATCGTTTTTGTGTTTGCCGGTATCTTTTTAAAGTAAACCTTAAATTGGAGCTTGTCGCCCGCTTTGGCAAAAACGTGATTCTTTTGTGGGGCTGTGGGTATATTCTCAGATTTTACGTATTCATAGTGTTTATTGTCGGCATCTGTTTGAATAAAAATTTCCTTGTTCAAGACCGTCCACGCGCTGTCTTTACTGGCTGTTTCTTCAAAAGTTACAATTGTATATTGCTTATCGGTTTCTATTTTGGTGATGGTGCTTGCCAAGTCATCACGGTTTTCTATCTGTGGGTTGATAATGTTTTGTGCGAGCGATGCCAGGCAAAGCGGAGAGAGCAATGCAAGCAGAAGGAATGTTTTTTTCATTATAGGTTTTGGTGTAATTGGTTTTGATAAATGTATATCGCCTGCAATATACAGCAAATGGACAATGCGCTAAAAGTGATGGATAATATAATTATGATGGCATATTGATTTGTGAAGGTTTAAGCCGTTAGCTTATATTTGCCTCCATGAAATCCATTTGTGTATTCTGCGGCGCCAATTACAACGGCGACCCTGTTTTAAAGCAAGCTATTGAACAACTGGCCGAAATTATGGTAAGCCGAGATATTACCCTTGTTTATGGCGGGGGCAAAGTAGGCGTAATGGGGATACTGGCTGATGCTGTGATGGGCCGTGGCGGTAAGGTGATTGGTATTATTCCGCAGTTTTTAATGGATAAAGAGGTTGGCCATACCGGCATAACCGAATTGCGTGTTGTTGAAAATATGCACCAGCGCAAACAATTAATGAACGACCTGTGCGACGCCATTATTATGCTGCCAGGCGGTTTAGGTACGCTGGAAGAATTTTTTGAGGTACTTACCTGGCTGCAGCTGGGCCTGCACAATCATCCCGTAGGCGTATTAAATATCAATGGTTTTTACGATAATTTACTGATGCAGATGGATGTAATGGTAGAACAACGCTACCTTAAACCGGCAAACCGTAAACTGGTACTAACATCTGCCGACCCAATAGAGTTAGTGAACCTGATGGATACCATCGAAATAAAACCCGATGAAGTTTGGTTCAGGGATAAAAAACTGACTTAGGGTAGCTTACCTGTCTGCCGGCTCGGTTCTGATGTACATACGGATCCGGTGTGTGGGCAAAATGCTTACGATGCCGTTCGTTTCCTGCTTGTTGGAGAGTGCTATGTACATTTCCAAGCTAACGCCGTTTTTAACAAAATAATCTTTTTGCCGGAATTTTCCGGCTTCGATAAGCGTAAGGTCATTCATGGAGCCGCTTGTTTCCGGTTCACCAAAAAATGCCACTGCTTGTTGTTTAAGCGCTGTATATTTATCAATATAAGGCTTTAGTTTTTCTAAGGGTTGCTTTACTGCCTGCCTGTCTTTGGTAAAATTGCTTTCGTCCCATTCGTACAGCACATAGTTGATGGTAGAATCTTTTGTGTTGGGGAAGTAATATACCAACAGATCGGGTAGTAGTTTTTCTGTCCGGCGGAATATTAGCGGCTGCCCGATGCCCGGTACATCCAGATACTGGCTGGCAGGCTTAACGGATACGCTTTTGGCTGCTTTTTCATAACCTTGCACGTATTCGAGGTCTTTTCCCTTAATATCAAAAATGTATTGCGCAAAGCTTTGCGAGTGCATAGCCGCAATAAAAAACAGCAGGACCAGTATTTTCTTCATATCGTAAATTGTAGCAAAGGACTGTAAAATATTACGCATTTTGCTCAGGCTCCTGTAAAAAATGCATTGTGCACGCTGTGTTAATAAATCCACGGTACGCTGTTCTGTCTGCGGTAAAATAATAAAGCTAAATCCTCATTTATTTTCCTAAAATTACATAACCTATTATAAACACTTATGGATTTGGAATTCAATAAGAATGAGGATGTTAACAAACAGCTCGTTTACGAATTTAACACCAGGCTTAAAAAAATCTTTCTGGGCGGTGGCGAAAAAGCCGCGGCTAAACAAAAGGAAAAACGCAAAATGCTTGCCCGCGAACGCGTTGCTTACCTGCTGGACGATGATAAACCCTGGCTGGAAATTGGCGCCTTTACCGCCGATGGCATGTATGCCGAACATGGCGGCTGCCCAAGCGGCGGCGTTGTTTGCGGCATAGGCTATGTAAGCGGCAGGCAATGTGTGGTGGTTGCTAATGATGCTACCGTAAAGGCGGGTGCCTGGTTCCCCATAACGGCTAAGAAAAACCTGCGCGCGCAGGAAATTGCCATGGAGAACCGTTTGCCGATTATTTATTTGGTTGATTCTGCGGGAGTTTATCTACCCTTACAGGACGAGATCTTCCCGGATAAGGAACATTTTGGCCGTATTTTTAGAAACAATGCGCAAATGAGCAGCATGGGCATCATCCAGATAGCTGCCATTATGGGCAGCTGTGTAGCAGGCGGCGCTTATCTGCCCATCATGAGCGATGAGGCCATGATTGTAGAAGGCACGGGGTCGGTATTTCTTGCAGGATCGTACCTGGTAAAATCGGCCATTGGCGAAGATGTGGATAACGAAACCCTCGGCGGTGCAACCACACAATGCGAGATTTCGGGCGTTACCGATTATAAGCACCCCAACGATAAAGCCTGCCTGGATTCTATCCGTAATATTATGAACAAGGTGGGCGATTATAACAAAGCCGGGTTTGACAGGGTCAAGCCGGCTGCGCCCAAACTAAACCCGAAAGATATTTACGGCATTCTGCCTGATAACCGCGAGAAGGCCTATGATATGCGCGAGATCATCCTCCGTTTACTTGACGACTCTGAATTTGAGGAATATAAAGAAGGTTACGGTCAATCTATTATATGTGGCTTAGGCCGTGTAGACGGCTGGGCGGTGGGCATTGTAGCCAACCAGCGCAAAGTGATCAAATCAAAAAAAGGCGAGATGCAATTTGGTGGGGTGATCTATTCTGATAGTGCTGATAAGGCCACGCGCTTTATCATGAACTGCAACCAAAAAAAGATCCCTTTGGTGTTTCTGCAGGATGTTACCGGTTTTATGGTAGGCAGCAGGAGCGAACATGGAGGCATTATAAAAGACGGCGCCAAAATGGTGAACGCGGTAGCCAATTCCGTAGTGCCAAAATTCACCATTGTGATAGGCAACTCTTACGGCGCAGGCAATTACGCCATGTGCGGCAAAGCGTACGATCCACGGTTGATATACGCCTGGCCATCTGCTAAAATTGCTGTAATGGGCGGGGCGCAGGCAGCCAAAGTACTGGTACAAATGCAGGCGGCCAGTTTAAAAGCCAAAGGCGAAGATATTGATGACACCAAAGAAGCCGAACTGTTAAAGCAAACCACCGACCGTTACAATGCCCAAACCACACCATACTACGCCGCCGCAAGGCTTTGGGTTGATGGCATCATTGATCCACTGGATACCCGCAAGGTGATCTCCATGGGCATAGAAGCCGCCAACCACGCCCCGATTGAAAAGGCGTTTAACGTGGGAATAATACAGACGTAGGTTGTGGGGTTATTTGTAATTAGGTATTTGTATAGATGCGATACTTCGCATCTATAACGGACGAATAAAAATTCATGTCATTGCGAAAGTCCAGCGAAGGATGGGGTGCAGGAGGGTTTGAAGCAATCTCGTCGCATGCATTTAAACGGCTGATCTATCACAATCCCATATTTTCTTTTTACCTTCCCTAATGAAAAAACTCCTTCTGCCATTAGCTTTACTCATAGCCCTAAATGCCTCTGGCCAGGATGTTCAAAAGATCCATCAAAAAGCTATCCTGATAGATACGCATAACGATGCTATCTCTAACCAGCTCATCACCAAAGCTGATTTGGGTAAACTGCAAACCGCGGGTAATTTTGATCTGGTACGGGCAAAGCAAGGCGGCCTGGATGTGCAGGTGTTCTCCATCTGGTGCGGCGATCAGTATGGCAACGGTACGGCCTACGCCTACGCTAACCGGGAGATAGATTCGCTGATGGCGCTGGTGAACCGAAACCCCGATAAAATGGTTTTGGTACGCACCGCCAAAGACCTCAAGAAAACAGTAAAGCAAAAAAAACTGGCAGCCATGATAGGCGTGGAAGGCGGCCACATGATAGAAAACCGGCTGGATTATATCGATAGCCTTGCCAAACGCGGCATGATCTACCTCACCCTTACCTGGAATAACAGCGCCACATGGGCAACATCCGCCCGTGATGAAACCCTGCATAAAGATTCTTTAAAACACACAGGCCTTACTGATTTTGGTAAGCAGGTGGTGAAGCGGTTGAACGATCTTGGCGTGATCATCGATCTATCGCACCCCGGAGAGCAAACCTTTAAAGATGTAATGGCCATAACTACCAAGCCCGTTATTGCATCGCATAGCTGCGTGTACGCTTTAGATCCGCATCGCCGTAACCTTAAAGATTACCAGCTTAAAGCCATTGCCGATAACGGGGGAGTAGTGTTTATCAATTTCTACAGCGGTTTTATTGATAGCGCCTATAACACCAAACACGAGATCTATCTAACCAAACACAAAGCCGAACTGGATTCGCTCATCAAAATTTATAACGATTACGATCTGGCCAGTATCCGCCTCAATGCCATTAACAAAACCGAGGCCGACCAGATGCGCCCGCCGCTAAGTATGCTTATAAAACACATTGATTATATGATTAAACTGATGGGCATAGACCATGTAGGCATCGGCTCTGATTTTGACGGTGCAGAATCGTACCCTTTAGGGCTGGATAGTGTTACCGATTATTATAAGATCACAGCAGAGCTGCTTAAAATAGGTTATTCCAAAAAAGATGTAGAGAAAATACTGGGCGGTAATTTCATCAGGGTGCTGAAAGCCAATGTGGGTAAATAGTCATTAATCAATGGCACTATGTTGACTATTACCTGTTTGGATAGTCGTGTATAAAGCTTAAATTCGCATCATATTTTTAGAAATAAATGTCACAAGATATAGAACACGTTAAATGCCTTATTATAGGTTCTGGCCCGGCTGGTTATACCGCTGCAATTTATGCATCACGCGCCGATCTTAAACCTGTAATGTACACCGGCATGCTTGCCGGCGGGCAGCTTACTCAAACTACCGATGTGGAAAATTTCCCCGGTTATCCTGATGGTGTAATGGGCCCGGAGATGATGGAAGATTTTCGCAAACAAGCGGAACGCCTGGGTACCGATATCCGTTTTGGCTATGTAAGTTCGGTTGACTTTTCATCGCTGCCGCATAAAGTTGTGGTTGACGAAAGCAAAACTATCCTGGCTGATACCGTAATAGTTTCTACCGGTGCATCTGCAAAATGGCTTGGTTTAGAGTCTGAACAAAAATACAGCGGCTTTGGCGTTTCTGCCTGCGCTGTATGCGATGGCTTCTTTTTTAAAGGGCAGGATGTGGCCATTGTAGGAGCGGGTGATACTGCTGCCGAAGAAGCTACTTACCTGGCAAAACTGGCCCGAAAAGTTTACATGATCGTTCGCCGTGATGAGTTCCGCGCTTCGAAAGCGATGGTTCACCGCGTGCTGAACACACCAAACATAAAGATATTATACAATACCGATACCATTGAAATAATGGGCGACGGGCAAAGCGTTAACGCGGTTAAAGTATGCAATAATGTAACTAACGAAACTTCTGTTTTGGATGTTACCGGTTTCTTTGTTGCTATTGGCCACAAACCCAACACCGATATTTTTGAAGGCTGGCTGAATATGGATTCAACAGGTTATATCCTTACCCGCCCGGGTTCTACCGAAACCAACGTAGAAGGCGTATTCTGCTGCGGCGATGCACAGGATCATATCTATCGCCAGGCAGTAACCGCTGCCGGTACAGGCTGTATGGCCGCTATAGATGCCGAGCGTTATTTAGCCGGTAAAGAGCACGTTGTAACGGCTTAAGTTAGAGAAAAGATAATAAGAATAAAGAGAAAAGACGCCTGCATTGTGGGCGTCTTTTTTTGTGCTATTGTTTATTCACCTGCTCGTTTATGACGCGAGTGACGAAGTTGTTTGAAACGAGCCGAAGTTAATCCTGGTTCATTTCTGCTGCCGATTCTTCTACCTTTCTCGCCAGTTCTTCTTTAAAGGCCTTAAGGTTTGCAACCAGGTATTCGTCGGCTGTTGACAGGATCTGTGCTGCCAGGATACCTGCGTTTTTTGCTGCATTTAAAGCCACTGTAGCTACGGGGATACCATTTGGCATCTGGAGTATACTCAGGATAGAATCCCATCCGTCAATAGAATTGCTTGATTTTACAGGAACACCAATCACCGGCAAATGGGTTAACGATGCCACCATGCCGGGTAAATGCGCGGCACCACCGGCACCGGCTATAATAACTTTTATACCACGGTCTGCAGCAGCACGGGCGTAGCTGAACATCCTGTCGGGCGTGCGGTGGGCGGATACTACTGTGATCTCATAATCTACACCCAGTTCCTTTAAAACATCGGCCGCATCCTGCATAATATTCAGGTCGGATTTGCTGCCCATGATGATAGCTATTTTTGGTTGGCTCATTGTTATGTTCTTTTTTAAGTAGATAATATCGTCATTAGTACGAAGCAATCTTCGATAGAAAAGTGTACAAAAAGCATGTCGAAGATTGCTTCGTACCTCGTAATAACGCGTGGAGTATTAGTAATTACGCGATCACCTTTAGCGTTTCCTGTACAAAACGTGCTTTCTCTATCGCTTTGTTGCGGTCGTTGTCTATAATTGTAACGTGGCCCATTTTGCGGAAGGGTTTGGTTAATGTTTTACCGTATAAATGCACATACACGCCAGCGCATTTTAAAATCTTTTCTATACCTTGATAAACGGCGGGGCCTTCGTATCCGGCTTCACCTAAAACATTTACCATGATGGCATTGCTCAGGCAGGCAGTATCGCCCAGTGGCTGGTTAAAAATGGCGCGCAGGTGCTGCTCAAACTGCGATACAACGTTACCCTCAATGGTTTGGTGGCCGCTGTTGTGCGGGCGCGGGGCAAGCTCGTTCACCAATATCTTGCCGTTTTTATCCAAAAACATTTCAACAGCCAGTATACCTACGATATTTAAAGTTTCGGCAATTCTTTTGGCAATGTTTTCGGCTTCCATCTGTACTTCAAACGGCAGGGTAGATGGGGCAATTAAAAACTCAACCAGGTTAGCTTCCGGGTTAAACTCCATTTCTACCATCGGGAAAGTTTTTACCTCGCCGTTTTCGTTGCGGGCTACTATAACGCCGATTTCCTTTTCAAAATCTATCATGCGCTCTACCAGGCTTGGCTCAGTGAAGGCGTTTTCCAGATAACTTTGGTCTAAAACTTTATAAACGCCTTTACCGTCGTAGCCGTCGCGGCGAAGTTTTTGAATGTAAGGGAAGGGGATATGAGTTTCTTTCAGCTGTTGTGCCGATGCAATGATCTGGAACTCGGCGGTAGGGATATCATTCTCCTTAAAGAATTGCTTTTGCAGGCCCTTATCCTGTATCAGGCGAATAATGCGCGATTGCGGGTAAACCAGCACGCCTTCTTTTTCCAGCTGTTCCAGTGCGTCTACGTTAACTTTTTCTATCTCTATGGTAAGCAGGTCAACCTTTTTACCAAAGTTGTAAACGGTTTCGTAATCGCTGAGCGAGCCAACGGTAAACTCGTTGCATAACCGGCGGCAGGGCGCCTCGCGGTCGGGGTCTAAAACCTTAACGGTAACATTGTAATTAATAGCCTGCTGTATCAGCATGCGGCCCAACTGGCCTCCGCCTAATATTCCTAATCGTAAATCGCCGTAGAATGCTTTCATTGTAGCCTACAAATTTAAGGTAAATCTTTTAAAGCGGGTAAATGATTATCAGATAGCGTTCCATTTTTGGTGAACCTTGTATAATAATGAGCATGAATTACTAAAAAGGCGCTTAAGCATAGCACAATATAAGCTTTTGTTTGTATTAAATATGGGCAATTGGTTTGGTAACAATAAGCAATGCATACATAAGTAACAACGCTTAAAACCGTACCTTTGCACCGTTTTTTACATCTTATACAATTCTATGAAAACTAAAATAGCAGTAGCAAAAGGCGATGGTATAGGCCCGGAAATTATGGCCGCCGTACTTCGCATATTTGAAGCCGCCAACGTACAGCTCGATTATGAGTACGTGGAGATGGGCAAATCGTACTTTGATGCAGGCCACTCTACCGGGATGACCGCAGCCGCTAAAGAAACCATTGAACGTTTAGGCATTTTATTTAAGGGCCCTATGGAAACCCCAAAAGGCAAGGGCGTAAAAAGTATTAACGTTACCGCCCGCAAGGTTTGGAACACCTACGCCAACCAGCGCGATTTTCGCACATTAAATGGCGTGGACACTGTTTTCTCTAAAGCAGGTATCCCTATCAATTTAACCATTGTTCGCGAAAACATTGAAGATACTTACGGAGGCATTGAGCACTTGCTGACTAACGACGTAGCCGTTGGCCGCCGTATTATTACCCGCCCGGGCTCTGCACAAGTTATCCGTTACGCGTTTGAAATGGCGCGCCGTAAGGGTTATACCAAGCTTGCATGCGGCCATAAAGCCAACATCATGAAGCTTACCGATGGCCTTTTCCTGGAAACCTTCTACGAAATTGCTAAAGAATACCCGGATATTGAGTCATCGGATATTATTGTGGATGACCTGTGTATGAAGCTGGTATCGCGCCCGGAAATCTTCCAGGCCATTGTATTAACCAACCTACAGGGCGATATCGTATCCGATCTTTGCGCCGGCCTGGTGGGCGGTTTAGGCTTTGCACCATCTGCCAACATTGGCGATAATATTTCTATTTTTGAGGCAGTGCACGGCACCGCACCGGATATTGCCGGCCGTGGAGTAGCTAACCCTACAGCTTTGCTGCTTTCGGGTATTTTAATGTTGCGTTACTTAGGCGCTACAACTGCCGCCGCGCAAATTGAGAATGCTTTATTATACACTTTGGAGCAAGGGATCCACACTGGCGATTTTGGCGACAGATCTATCCCGTCATCCAACACCGATGCTTTTGCCGATGCTGTAATTGCCAATCTTGGTCAGTTACCGCAAAAAGGCGTGGTAATAGCCCAGCCAGATTTTGAGGTAAAGGCAAACCATGACCATCCACTTAAAAATAAACTTACGGTTACCAAAGATGTAGAGGAAGAAATGGTTGGCGTAGATGTATTTGTACAATCCAACGCGCAGCCTACCGAGCTGGCCGAGTTGGCAAAGCGTAAAGCTACCGATACTTTCCAGTTGGTGATGATCTCTAACCGTGGTACGCAGGTATGGCCAACCGGCTCTATCTTTACCGAACTGGTGAACGAGTACCGTATCCGTTTCGAAAAGAAAGAAGGTACAACCATTACCCAGAAAGAGATATTGCACATTGCAGCCAACCTGTCCGAAGATTTTAAAGTATGCTCGGTAGAGTTCCTGATGAAATTCGGCGGCAAAATAGGCTATACCCTGGCGCAGGGGCAGTAAGCTTTCAGAGTTAAGAGACAAGAATCAAGAGATAAGATCAACACTTTATACCGCTTTTTGATCTTGTCTCTTGATAACTTCTAAATGTGGTTCTGGAATTGATTGGCGTTCTCCTGTCTCTTGATTCTTATTTCTGCTTTTTACATAGAAGAGCATTCTCTTGTCTCTTGGTTCTTATCTCTTGACTCTATTATTTCGCTACTCGCTCTTATAAAGCGCGCCTGCTTTTTCGGCGGAGGTTTTAATGCCTTTTATCATGGCAGAGCTAAAGCCGTTATGTTCCATCTCGTTAAGGCCGGCAATGGTGCAGCCTTTTGGCGAGGTTACCTTATCAATTTCCTGTTCGGGGTGTGATGCAAGTTGTAGCAGCAGGTCGGCAGCGCCTTTGGCGGTTTGGGCGGCCATTTTTAGCGCATCGTGCGCATGGAAACCAATTTCGGTGCCGCCTTGTGATGCTGCGCGGATAGAGCGCAGAAAGAAGGCTATGCCGCAGGCACAAAGCGCGGTGGCCGAGGTCATGAGTTCTTCGTTGATCTGGATACTTACGCCAACAGTATCAAACAGCGATTTTACCAGGCTGATGTTGGCATCAGATGCGGTATCGGTTGCAATACACGTCATGCTGTGGCCAATGGCTATAGCGGTATTAGGCATCGCGCGGATCACCTGCACATCTAAAGCCAGCTGGTTGCGGATATCTTGGCAGTTTACGCCGGATACTACCGAGATAAGCAAATGCTTGCTCTCATCAGCGGCGGGTTTTATTTCATCCAGCAGCTTATTTAATTGCTGCGGTAATATGGCCAATACCACAATATCAGCTTTGGTAACAGCCAGGGCATTGTCGGCAGTTACGTTGTAGCCTTCTGCAGCAAGCGGGGCAAGCGCGGTGGTGTTACGGCGGGTAAGGGTAATTTGCTGCGGGGTAAATATGCCTGCTTTTACCAATCCTTTAGCTAATGCTAAGCCAATGTTTCCGCTGCCTAATATGGCAATATGTTGTTGTGTTTCCATTTTACTTGCTTAAGCGGGTTCCAAAACCCTGTTTGTTCTTTAACTGGCCCAAATCATCAGAATGCCCTATGATAACGGCTTTAACCCCGCAACTTATAGCAGTGAAAGCATTATTCATTTTTGGCAGCATCCCGCTGTGGATGATCTGGTCTTTCTTTAGTTGCTCGTATCGTTCCGGGTCAATGTCCCTTATCAGCGAATCATCATCGTTAATATCCTGCAGAACACCTTTCTTTTCAAAGCAGTAAACCAAGGTGGTTTCAAATAATGGCGACAATGCCACCGCCAGTGCCGAGGCAATGGTATCGGCATTGGTGTTTAACAGCTGGCCCTCGCCATCGTGCGTAAGCGCACAAAAAACAGGGGTGAAGCCGGCGTTGAGCAGTTTGCTGATATTAGCAGGATAGATAGAGGTATCATCAATATCGCCCACAAAACCATAGTCGATAGTTTTTACCGGGCGCTTTTTTGCGCGGATAAAGTTGCCGTCGGCACCGGTAAGGCCAATGGCGTTATTGCCGTAACGCTGCAGCTGCGCCACAATGTTTTTGTTCACCAGGCCACCGTAAACCATGGTTACAATGCGCAGGGTTTCAATATCTGTTATGCGGCGGCCATCTATCATGCGGGCTTCAACACCCATACTTTCTGATACCTGGGTGGCTACTTTTCCGCCGCCATGTACCAGGATCTTTACGCCATCCAGCGCTGTGAAATCCTTTAAAAAACGATGCAGGTTTTCAGAATTATCAATAACGTTACCGCCAATTTTTATAATGTGCAGGGCTTGCATGGTATAATATATAAGTTCGATGGCAATTATAGTTAAAATTTAGGGGATGGGTAAATATTAACTATCAGGCAGAGCAAATCTTAGATATATTACATGCAATTTTAAACCCAAACTATTGCCTGTTCATCAAATGGCGAAAGTACATTTCCGGGTTATTGAGGAATGATTTGGTGAGCGTGAAATGTTCGGTTTCTTCATACGAGGTTTCGCGCACACCATCTTCATCAAACTGGTAAATGGCAGCGCCAGGGTAACAGATGAGCATAGGGGAGTGGGTGGCTATCAGGAACTGGGCACGGCCGCTTTGCTCTAACTCATGTATAACCGACATGAACGCCATGATCCGTGCAGGAGAAAGCGCCGCCTCGGGCTCATCGAGTATATACAGGCCCGATTCGAACTGGTTATTAAACAAGGATAGGAACGATTCACCGTGTGATTGCTCGTGCAGCGATTTACCACCGTAGGCATTTAATATCCGGCGATCATCAACCGCCAGTTCATCAATGTATGAAGCGAAATTAAAAAAGCTTTCTGCCCGCATAAAAAAGCCCTCGCTGATCCTTTTTGGCGTCCAGCCCAGGCTTAAATGTGCTGCCAGAGCCGACTCATAACCTTTAAAACGATAGCCGGTATTGAGGTTGTGGTTTCGGTTGCCGCCCCGTAAACTAAAACCGCACTGCTCTGCAATCCCTTCCAGTAGGGTAGATTTCCCGGAACCGTTCTCGCCAACAAAAAAGGTAACATTACCCGTAAGATGAAGCCGCAGGCCATTGTTAAGGCTTGGGATATTCTGCAGGTAACTGCCATCCTGCAACGGCGGAAGAGATATGCGAGAGAGGAATGGCATATAGAGTGTGGGGGTGTTTGTGACAAATTTAGCATTTTCACTACACTATTATTCAGGGGTTTTAAACTTAAGCGTTTCTATAATAAATATTTTCAGCTAAAGTAAAGTCGGAACTATTTAGGTGAACGTTATATGAAATTATTAATTTAGATGTTCATATTGAAACTAAACATGCAACCTAAATCAATTATACTTTTTTTAACTTTCCTTTTATTTCCTATTGTGCTGATTGCGCAAAACAAACCTGTAGTTTTTTAGTAAAACTGATAGTGATTTTGTGTTTAATTCAAAAATGAATTTTAAATTAAAGCAGAAAATGCTCGATAGTTGCTTTGCCAACGATAGCACTGAGCCCAATTTTGTAGTTATATTAGCATTAAATAAACTAACAGGAGTTACTAAAGAAATATGTACAGAAGCTCCATTTATTAAAAGCGGTTTAGATAGAAATAAGGGAAAGGGGAAGTCCCAAAGTTACAAATCGCAATATGTCTATTTCAACACAAAGTCTGCTTTGAATAATATAGATTTTAATGATTATTCTTATAGAGAATTGTTAGAATATGGACAAAGTAAGGACGTAAGGAAAATTGTTAACAATGTCTTGAAAAGCAATAAAACAATTGAATTTAATTTTCAAGGTACAAGAAAGCAACAACATATGTTGGCCCATATTTTCTTCAATAATGGAATTATAGCAACAAGGGTGATATTGCTGGGAATTATATGCGTTTAAGTAATGTCAAATAGTTTATAAAACAACAAATCCTCTTGAAAATCAAGAGGATTTGTACTCGGTCAAGTCCAACTTATATATTTAAAAGTACTACGAGAAGTGTTGTTTAAATTATTCCCCTCTCTTCAACCCAAATTTTTCAATTTTGCTATACAGGTGACTGCGCTGAATATCAATATCGTCGGCGGTTTTAGATACGTTCCAGTTATTCTTTTCGAGTTTGAATTTGATGTACTCACGCTCAGCAAAATCCTTATATTCCTGGAAATTGGTAAACTGATCGAAATCTGTTTGTGGTGCCGCAGCGGCTGCTACGGCTGTTACCGGTGCCGATGGATTGGCAAATGCCTTTACATCGTTATCGGTAATAATCTTATCACTCAGGATGATCAGGCGCTCCACCATGTTGCGTAGTTCGCGGATGTTACCTGTCCATGGTAAGGCCTTAAGAGCTTCAAGGGCCGCATCAGAGATCTTTTTGGTAGGCATACCGTATTCGCTGCAGATCTCATCTAAAAAGCTTTGCGTAAGCAGGCCGATATCCTCGCGGCGCTCCGTTAACGGTGGTACGTGGATAAGGATAACGCTGAGGCGGTGGTACAAGTCCATACGGAAATTACCGGCTTCAATTTCTTTTAACAGGTCTTTATTGGTTGCCGCCACAACGCGTACATCAACATCAATTTCTTTTTCGCCACCCACACGGGTAATTTTGCTTTCCTGTAAGGCACGCAGTACTTTTGCCTGTGCAGATTGGCTCATATCACCAATCTCATCCAGGAACAGGGTTCCACCACTTGCGGATTCGAACTTACCTATCCGCTGCTTTATAGCCGAGGTAAACGAACCCTTTTCGTGGCCGAACAATTCGCTTTCTATCAGTTCTGATGGGATGGCCGCGCAGTTCACCTCTATGATTGGGCCATTGCTGCGGTTAGATTTTTCGTGCAGCCAGCGGGCAACCAGCTCTTTACCGCTACCGTTGGCGCCGGTAACCAGTACGCGGGCATCGGTAGGGCCAACACGGTCTATAGTTTCTTTTATTTTTATGATAGCCTGCGATTCGCCCAGGATAGGGCGCACCTTGGATACTTTGCGTTTTAATACTTTAGCCTCAACCACCAAACTACCGCGATCCAGCGCATTACGTACGGTGATCAGCAAACGGTTCAGATCAGGCGGTTTGGAAATAAAATCGAACGCGCCTTTTTTGCTGGCCTCAATTGCGGTTTCTACCGTACCGTGGCCCGAGATCATGATAAAAGGAAGGTCGGGTTTTAAGAGTAAACCCTCGGTAAGCACTTCCATGCCGTCCATCCGGTTCATCTTTATATCGCACAGTACCAGGTCGTAATCGTTCTTACGGATCAGTTCCAGGCCATCAACACCATTATCAATATCTTCTACTGTATAATCTTCATATTCAAGGATCTCGCGCAGCGTGCTGCGGATAGACCGCTCATCATCAATTATTAAAATTTTTGCCATGTGTTTTCTAAAACGAAATTCAGGTAGATATGTTTGCGGCTAATATATAAAATTGTATAGTTTTTTAAACAGTTATTTGGTGAATGGTGAGTAGAGAGTGGTTGAGTGAGAGAATAGTTGAATGAGAGAATGGTTGAATGGGTTTATTAAGTTGACTTGTTGTATTTTGTACCGGGGCCATACCACTCACCAATAAACCATTCATCAGAATTGGATTTTGCAACAGTGTTAAAACCACTCAACTTAATCAACCAAAAACAAAGCCCCCCGAAGGGGGCTTGCTCAGCTGCAAACCTGTAAGCCGGGTTCTGTGCTCTGCCGTGGCAGAGTTTCTATCATTAATCTGGCCCTGCCGTTGCCGGCAGGTTCAATCAACCTACCCATTCTGACGTTCCCGTGGGAAGCGGAAGCGAGCAGCTTCACTTTCAGAACCTATTTGGTTTTTCAACTCCTGAGGTTTACCGCAATGCCGGTCGCCCGGCAAAGCCGTGAGCTCTTACCTCACGTTTTCACCCTTACCACGGGCAAGCCCATGGCGGTATATTCTCTGTGGCACTGGCTGTCGCCCGCTGCAGGCGCCTTCCCGTTAGGAAGCAGGATGCTCTGTGTTGCCCGGACTTTCCTCCGTTCGCCAGGAGCGAACAGCGATAGAACGTTTTGCCCTGCAAAGGTAGTCTTTTTAACGGTTGTTTATCAGCAGGCGGGTTTTATAGCATCATACTCATTTATTGGTTTTTAAGTAATTAATGATGTGCTGTTACCTGTAAATTAATTCTAATAATCCTGCAAATTTCTATTTAAACAAACTTTTTTTGCCTGTTACCTGTTAATCTGGCAACCAATAACAATTATGCTTAGTAATAACAAAATAAAGTATTTCCAGGTAGCGCAGGGCGTTTGGGGCATGCGGCTGCTTTTTGTAAATGTATATATGATAGCCAATCGCCGCGGTGTAGGCAGGGGATGGGTACTGGTTGATACAGGCGTAAAAGGTTCTGCAAATAAAATCATTGCCATGGCCGAGGCTATCTTTGGGCCGGGCACAAGGCCATCAGCCATTGTACTTACCCACGGGCACAGCGACCACGCGGGTTCGTTATGCGAACTGTTAAAGATCTGGAACGTGCCTGTATACGCGCACCAGTTAGAGGCACCCTATTTAACCGGCAGGTCATCCTACCCACCAGTAGACCCGGAAGTGGGTGGCGGATTAATGAGCCTGGCATCTGTACTTTTCTCTACCAAACCTATTAACATCAGCCGCAACCTGCGGGAAATTGATATGTACGATGGCATCCCCGAATTACCGGAGTGGAAAGTAATCCACACACCCGGCCATACGCCGGGGCATATCTCGTTGTTTTTTCCGCTGAATACTACGCTGATAGCAGGAGACGCATTTACCACAACCAAAGCAGAATCGGCTTATTCGGTTATCACTTATAAAAAAGCGATCTCCGGCCCACCAAGATATATCACAACCGATTGGATAGCTGCCGGTAAATCTGTACGTAAACTGGCCGCATTGCAGCCAAGGATAGTAGCAACAGGTCACGGCTCCGTAATGCGCGGTAAAGAAATGCAAACAGAGTTAAACTTGCTGGCTAATCGCTTTGAAGAACTGGCCGTACCTAAAACCGGCAGGTATGTTGGCCGCGCCGCTATGAGCGATGAATCCGGTGTACGCTATATACCGCCATATAAAGGCAGTGCAAGATTAAAAGCAGCCTTAGCCGTTACCGCCGCCCTCGCCGGATTTTTAATTGTGACCAAGGCAACCAAAATGTGGTAAATTACTTCCGTTAGGTATAGAATAATAGCGATGGGTTTCAAACTCATCGCTATTATTCTATACAGTTAACGTTGAAGTTTCCAACACTGCCCATATCAACACCTTAATTTTCTACATTTACCACGTGGAAAATTTAAGCGCCGACCCGCAGGTACTTGTGGATATTGTGAAAACACGGATGCCCTTTGGCAAGTATAAAGATACCCTCATTTGCGATATCCCGGTAAGTTACCTCGAATGGATGCAGCGTAAAGGCTTCCCGCCGGGCAAACTGGGCATGCTGATGAGCACTGCCTATGAAATTAAACTCAACGGATTGGACAAACTGGTTTGGATGATAAAAGATAAGGTGAGAAAAGGGGAGCTGTAAGGGAAGGCTGAACCGTTAATTTAGATGATTGCGTTGATTGTTGTCTGAATCAGAATTTTCAGAATTAAATAATTTCAGAATTTAAAACAAACAGTCAACGAAGTGCATCTTCACTACCCACTACCCACTACCCACTACCCACTACCCACTACCCACTACCCACTACCCACTACCCACTACCCACTACCCACTACCCACTCAATTTACTTCCCCGTGACTATAGTTATACAACTGAATGTGTTGTATTTACGTTAGTAATATCAAACTGTAAATACACAAGTCACTATGAAAAAGTTAACATTATATATTGCATCTGTTATTATCTTTCTGGGATGTGCCAACGGGCAATCCAACACCATGGCGGTGTTGCCAAAACCGGCAGCGGGTGAGGCTGTAGCTACGTTTGGCGGCGGGTGCTTCTGGAGCATGAGCGAGGCTATGAGCGAATTAAAAGGTGTAAATAAAGTTGTAAGCGGTTACGCGGGCGGCAACAAAGCCAACCCTACTTACGAGGAAGTTGGTAGCCTGAAGACAAACCATGCCGAGTGTACACAAGTATATTACGATCCTAAAGTGATCAGCTATGCTACACTTGCGCAGGCTTTCTTTTCTGCTCACGACCCAACAACCCTTAACCGCCAGGGGCCGGATGAGGGTACCGATTACCGCTCTATTGCGTTCTATCGCGATGCTTCCGAGAAAGCTGCATTAGAGAATACCATTAAACAGGTAAATGCTTCTAAGCATTACCCTAACCCCATAGTTACACAGGTAGTGCCTTTTAAAACATTTTACCCGGCAGAAAAATATCATCAGAATTATTACCGCCTTAATGGCGATAGCCCTTATATCCGCGGTGTATCTCAACCCAAGGTAATGAAGTTTCGCAAAGCGATGAAGGCGGAGTTAAAACCTGAATTTCAAAAATAAGATTAAGGACGTACAGATAACAAAAGAGTGGTGAGTTTACTTACCGCTCTTTTTAATTTACATGGGATGCGGTTCAAAACAGCTTTATCTGTTTCCTTTGGGCTATCTCAGCTTCGGCCTGTTTTTTTACGGTCCAGTTGTTTTTGTTGGCAAAGCCGGCGGTGTTTTTAAACCGGATGGTTTTGTATGGTTCCCATTTACCGGCAGTGGTGCCAAAGGTTTCGCGCTGCAATATTTTTAATTCGTAGATCCAGAAGGGTTCCACCAGTTTTTTATGTTTAAAGTTGGGCCATAGTTTGTTAAAATCAGCCTCGGGTACGTTTCTTACCACGGTTATATGCGGCACTACGGCTTTTTTTATATTGAGATTTTTGCGAAGCAGGGCAAGCCAGTCTTCCATAGCCGGGGTGCTGCGGATATAGGCATATATGGTAAACTTGCTGTGCAGGTGTGTAAAGTGTTTAAAACCATCTAAATGCAACAGCACGGGAGGCATGGCCTGTAAGGTATTTTCTATGCGTTCAAAAGCGGTATCAACCATGTAGGGTTTTTGCCGTTCTAACTGATTAATGGTAATATGTGCCGGCGACTGCATGCTATTAAACTCACCAATATACTTTACCGATGCCTTTTTATAACGCGCAATCTCGTTCTTCACAGGCTCGGGCGGCGAAAGCAGGAATAAATAATCGGCGTAGCTGGTCATGATTAGTGGTGAATTACTCATGCAAAATTGCTAATTATTTTAGTATTTCAAATTAAATTTTCATATTTGTACATGGATGCTAAGCGGCATATTGTACATATCGACCTCGACTCATTCTTTGTATCTGTGGAGCGGAAATTCAACCCCTCGCTTATTGGCAAGGCGGTTATTATAGGCGGCTCGGCCGATAGGGGCGTGGTGGCTTCCTGCAGTTACGAGGCGCGTGCTTTTGGGGTTCATTCTGCCATGCCTACCCGGCAGGCGTTAAAGTTGTGCCCGCATGCTATTGTAATCCATGGTACACACGGGCGTTATTCGGACGCCTCACGGCAGGTTACCGAGATCATCCACCGGTCGGTGCCGCTATACCAGAAAACATCCGTAGACGAGTTTTATATCGATCTGAGTGGTATGGAGCGCTTTTATGATCCTTACCAGATAGCCACCGAACTGCGCCAAACGGTTATTAGGGAAACAGGGCTGCCTATTTCCTTTGGGATGGCATCCTGCAAAACCATTGCTAAAATGGCTACCAACCAGGCCAAGCCTAACGGGCAGCTGTTTGTAAAACACGGTACCGAAAAAGAATTTTTAGCGCCGCTGCCCATCGGCAAAATTCCCGGGCTGGGCGAGAGTACCTGCCAAAAGCTTTATCAGTACGGCATCGAAAAAATTGGCGATCTGCAACGCGTAAATATTAAATTCTTAGAAACCGTGTTCGGCAAAATGGGTACCTACATCTATAACAAAGCCAACGGGATAGATGACAGCGAAATAGTACCGCACGGCGAGCGCAAATCTATCTCTACAGAACATACTTTTGAAACCGATGTGAGCGATAAACGCACATTGGAAAATATCCTGGTGAGCATGACGGAGGAACTGGCCGGCAAACTGCGCCGCGAGAACAAGGTTTCCAGTTGCCTGGCTATCAAGATCCGCTATGCGAATTTCGAAACACATACCCAGCAGCAGAAGATTGCGCTAACAGCTGCCGAACATATCCTTATCCCCGGCATTAAAAACCTGCTTAAGAAAGCCTGGAACCAGCACCGGCCCATCCGGTTAATTGGCGTGCGATTGAGTAACCTCTGTACTGGCAGTTACCAGATAAACCTTTTTGAGGATAACGAAGAGCGCATCCGCCTATACCAGGCCATGGATACCATCAACTTTCGCTTTGGCGATAAAACCGTTTGCCGCGCTGCGGGCATGGAGATTGGCGCAAGAACCTTTAACCCGTTTTTAAAGGGATAGAAATTGGTATGCAGTGGATAAGACGCAAACAAATAACTGGTATTGTAGCATCCACCACCCGATAGTAGAATTGTATGCCATAACAGTATACGCTTGTAATAATAAATGCTAATTGATTTTATTGAATCTCTGTAGAGTTTTTTACGATGTTTTCTGTTTTGTAAGTAACATCTTTAATGATGCCGTCCAGCTCTTTTGCCGAGATGAGGATGTTATCCAGCAGATCGTTCTTGTCTATTTCCGAACTTTTATAGCTCTTAAATAATTCTATCAGCCCCATTATACGTGCCAAAGGTGCGCGTATAATGTGCGATTGGATCCAGGCGATATCCTGCAGGTGTTTATTCTGCTGCTCTATGGCGTTAAAGTGATTTTTGAGGCTGGCTTCGGCTAATTTATGGTCGGTAATATCCAGGCAGGCGCCTATCATTTTAACGGGTTTGCCCTGCTCATTCACCTGTACCTTCCCCCATGATTTTAAGTAGCGGATCTCACCATCCGGGCGGATAATGCGCTCCTCAAACACTACATCCCGTTTGGTTTGTAGCACCTCGGTAATGTGGTTGTAAACGCGTTCGCGGTCATCGGGGTGCAGCAGTTGCTGGTAGCCTTCAAAAGTGGCGTTGAAGGATGCTTTATCCAGGCCGTAGATATGGTAAAGCGTTTCCGTCCAGCTAACTTTGTTATTAATAATATCCCATTGCCAGTTGCCAAAATTGGCCAGTTCCTGCCCCTGCGACATCAGCATCGATGCTTCTTTCAAATTCTTTTTAGTGCGTTCCTGCTTTTGCTTTATGGCCACGTTTTCGGTTGCCTCGGTTACCGAACGGATGATATACGCCACCTCGTTATCGCTGTTAAGCACAGGCACGTTGGTAGTTCTAAAATACCGGGCTTTCATAATCTGCGTGCCGGGCACGGGTACCTCATACCGTTGTACAGCCGTTTCGTGGGGTAATTTATCCTGTATAACCTTATTTAAAATGCCGGCATCGTCGCTCATATCTTTACCGGTAGCCTTTTCAAAATAATCAAAAAAGCCCCGGCCTATAAGTTGTTCTTTGGTGGATGCTGACAGATGTACGTAGCCGCTGTTAAGATCTACAATAGTATACACAGGTGCATCAGGCAATAAAATTATGGCTGGTGAGGGGAGAAGTTCAAAAATTTGGTAAAGGGTCGATCGATCCAGCATGTTTTATAAGGTTAACAAAACGCGTACGCTATCACTTCAAATTAAACCAACAGCGGGGGAACATGCGCGGCTCAATTTTAATAAATATAGGCTTTATTCAGTAAACGATAAAGCGGAGGCCTTGTTTTGTTTATAATTTATGTGACACGAGCTGTTATCTAAAAGGGTACAGATATTAAGAGGTTGAACAATAGTTATTTAATAAAAAGCATGCCCATGCTATTACAGGGCATGTTTGGTTTATAAAACCTGTTTATTATTTCGGCATGTGCAAAACCGGATCATTTTTTTGAGCAAAAGGGTCTATCACAACATTTTCACCGGCCGTTAGCAACCATTTGCCATTTTGTTTTGTATAAACCAGCAGGGCAAGATCATCGCCCTCCGGCATTTTATGGCCATCGGGCGTGATAAAACTTCCTATGTGGCTTTTAAAATGTACCAGGGCAACATCCTTGCTTACAAAACGCACGGTTACACCTTTATTAACCATGGGCGTATTTTTAAACATTGTTTGGTGGTAGAACTGGGTGGAATATTCCACCTCTTTCAGGTTTTTCCACCACATGCCCACAATGTTCACCCAGTCGCAATCGGTGGTGCAGTAAGTTTTCATATCGCTGTGGTCGTGCTTGTTCCAGCTGTTAACCATGGCATCCACCTGTTTTTCAATTGCCTTTACATCGGCGGTTCTGGTTTGTGCCTTTGAGGCAAATACTGTTAAAATAGTTAAGGAGAGAATCAATGCTTTTTTCATGATGATGTTTTTTGATAAAACTACCTCATGAAGCGGGCGGCTAATAGTAAAAAAACGATATGTTAAAACCGCAGGTGTTCCTGTAAAAGGGCTAGTGCAGCTTCTATTTGCTGCGAAATAACGCCGGGCAGCACCCCTGCAAATTCTTTAAAATCGCGGATGAGGTGCATCTGATCAAAGTATCCGCAGGTATAAGCAATGTTGGTCCAGCTCAGTTGTGGCTGGCTTTCTTTAAGGCGGTAAGCTTTGCTGAAACGGATAAGCCGGGAGAATATCTTGGGCGAATAGCCCATCACTTCTTTCGACTTGCGTTCGAACTGGCGCAGGCTGAGGCAGGAGAGCGAGGCAGCTTTTTCTACAGACAAAGCATTATTGGGGTTCAACTGCGCTTTCATAGCACGATCCCAGGGCAGCAATGCCGAATGATTAAGTTTCTTTAAGAAATAGCGGTTAAGCACCCGCAGCATTTCCTGATGCGTAAGCGCGTATTTAAGTTGTTCGTTCACATCGGCCATATCGCGCCCCAATAGCAATGTGGTATCAAAGGCCTGGTCGAATAACTCGTAAAGCGGCATTTTTAGCAGGCGATGTAAGCCACCCGGCTGAAATGCTACCGATACAATAAGATGGTTTGCCCCCATAGCCACGTTTACCATGGTTACCTGCGGGCCAACTATCACGCTTTCCGGGGAGGTGCTTTTCTCCTTGTCATTTCCTTTATGCGTAATGATACGGTCGCGCGGGTAAAAATGTATGGCATGCTGCGGTGTGGGAGGGAACGGGCTGAACAATGGCTTGGCCAACGGGCTGAATTTAGCCTCCACTATCATAATATGGCTGATGTAGTTGGCCAGTGCCGGGTGCGGTATGTAAAATTTGGGCTGCAATGCTTAAGCCTGTTTTACAGCAAGGTAAGCAATTATTATTACTCTGCCTTCCGCATTTCCACTATATGCTTGCGGTGACTAACGCCCCATAACCGTAATTCGTTAATAATATCATCCAGAGATGCGGCGTAGGGGGTAAGCTCGTAAGTAACCGTAACCGGGATGGTGTTAAATACCGTGCGGGTAATAAAGCCGTTCAGTTCCAGTTCTTTTAACTCTTTAGACAGTATTTTTGGGGTGATGCCATCCAGGTAGCGCTGAATATCCTTAAAGCGTTTTGCGCCGTGCTTAAGCGCTACAATAAGCGGAATTTTCCATTTTCCGCTTAAAACGTACAACGAATCTTTTATGGCAACAATGGCGCCGTTGCATTCTTCGGGCCTTTGGATGTATTCTGCAGCTTCTGTCATGCCGTAAATTTACGCACTATCCTAAACGTATGGCGGTATCCTTTTGGATAGTAGTATCTTTTTGATACCACGATGGCGCTATTTAGAACAACCCGAAGAACCATCGCAGCGCGATGTAAGAAATGTATAGAGTTGCCGCTAAAAATATCAGCAGCACAATTAAAATAACAGCGATGATACCGTTGCCATTGCCCTGGTGTTTACCTTCCTGGTAATGCTCTTTTAGTAATTGGATGTTGCGGGTGTTTGCTTTTAAATAAAAATCGGTGATCTGCCCTATGATGGGGATACCGCCCATAAGCGCATCCATACAAATGTTTAGCGTCATCAAGATGAGTACCTTGCGGCTTACGCCGCCGTTTTTGGCAATTACAAAAAGCAAGGCCGCAGCTACCACAAAGCCCGAAACATCACCCGCGAAGGGGATAAAATTAAGGATAGGATCGAGCCCGAAACGGAAATTGGTGCCGGGCACGCGAAACTTATCGTCCATTAAGGATGCGATGCGCTCCACCCATTTGAGCTGGCCTGTAAGTTGTACTTTTTTAACTTGCTGTTTCATTTGTTGTTAATGTAATTAACAAAATGGTAATTTGTTTTAAGAAACCTACAGGCCCATAACGGTATGGTTATTGTTTAACTATCTGCGGGCCCGCAATGGGCCGGTATTTATAAACTTAATTTATACGTTATGAAAACCGAGGATTTTAAAAACAACAACAGCGGACAAGGGCAGCCAACATCTAACCGCGCCTTTAACGATCAGAAGGAAAATCAGAAACAAACAGGCATCAGCAATGCCGGCGGCCAGCGGTCCGACCAAACATCAAGCCGCGACAGCGCCCATAAAAAATCATAATAGCACAGCGCCCCGGTAAGGGGCGCTTTTATTTCATTTGATTCTTCATTCCTCATAATAATAATCTCCCCTTTAATTATATTTAAGCCGTAAATTGATAAAAACTCATGATATTTTGGGGATTAGTTATGGCATTATTTGGATCATTCCGAAAAAAAGAAAAAGAGGTACTTTCTCACGCTGATTACAACATCATTTTTGATAATAAGGTTGTAGAGGATAGCAAGATAGAGTTAGTAAATATTGGGCTGCTTAATGTGCCCACAGGGCAAATAGTTGTTTGCGACCCGCTTGTTAACCCCGGGGCAGCGCCGTTAACCCGAAAAATTCCGACAGGTAAATACCCGGTGAAGATCTATGTTGCCAAGACTGAAAAGTACGGCGACAGATATGCTATTGCGAAACTGGAGATAAAGGCAGACAAAGCTGATAAATGGGTAATGGCTTTAAGGGAAGGTGAAAAAATATCTGAACTTAAAGAGCAGGGAGATTACTTCGGTTTTCCGGTTGATGCGGGACTTGGTGGCTTTTTTGATCTCAGATCTGGCGTAGAGTACAATAAATTCCTCGATGAATTTATTAAGAACAACCCGGGAAAGAATTTTTATGAAGATTTTTTTGAAGCTGAATTTAAAAAGAACTCCAATAAACCAAATGACTTTAGCGACCCTGATGATATTGGCGATTGGGTAAACTATCAGTTTCCCGGTACAGATCTAAATATTACCATATTTCATTCGGGGTTTGGCGATGGATATTACCCTGCTTATTGGGGTATCAAAAACGATGGAACAGTTGTTTCCCTGGTTATCGATTTCCATGTGTTATTAGTCCCCGAAGAATAATTACTGCATGCAATTAACCACCTTCGTTCTTCCGGTTATCCTGGTAATTATTATGCTGGTTATATACAAAACGGGCAAATTAACTTTAAACGGCACCATTACCGGCGGTGTTGTGGCTATCTGTATTTATATTGGTTTTTTGCTGCCGGGAATCTGGCTACTTGCTGCCTTTTTTATGCTGGCTACGCTGGCAACCGCATGGCAAAAACGTATAAGACAAAAAGCAGGAAACAGCGATCACCCTGAAAAAAGAGATGTCAGACAAGTATTGGCAAACGGCGGGGCGGCTGCTATATGCGGCTTGTTGAGTTATTTTATAGCCGATAAAGCACAGTTGTTTATGATAATGGCGACAGCTGCATTAGCTTCGGCAACTGCAGATACGCTGTCATCGGAGTTAGGCACCGTGTACGGCAAACGCTTTTACAACATCATTACTTTTAAACCCGACGAAAAGGGGAGTGATGGCGTGATCAGCTTAGAAGGCACGCTGATAGGTGTTGCCGCATCAGCAGTTATCTCCCTGATTTATGCCGTAAGTTTCGGCTGGAATGTAAATTTCTGGTTCATCATTACAGCAGGTACCGCCGGCAACCTCACCGATTCGGTATTAGGCGCCACCTTCGAACGCAAGAACCTGTTGAATAACAATATGGTAAACTTTGCTAATACAGTAGTAGCGGCTTTGGTAGCGTGGTTATTGGTGAAATAAACACCAATTAACCAAACTATACTTATTATTCCAAAGTCTTGTCTCTTGACTCTTATCTCTTGACTCTAATCCCTTCTTGATTCTATCGTACCACCACCTGCGCAGTATTCCTGTTGGTTTGTTTCATCAGGATTGTTTTGCCGGCTGTTATTTCTGTAAGCGAATCGTCGGTGTAATGCCTTAGGGTTATCAGCGTTAGGTTATCGTTATATTTTACCTTGAATTGCTGCTTTAAAGCGGCCAAAAGCTTTTCAAAGCGTTCTGCTACGAAGTCGATGCAAACGGTAAAGCTGAGGGCAGAGGTTTGCATTACGTTTACCTTTACATGGTTTTTGGCGAAAAGGCCAAAGATCTCGCTAAGGTGCGTTTCGGATATAAAAGAATAATCGCTCGCCGATATAGATAGCAGCACCTGTTTTTGTTTAATAATGATAACCGGTTTTGTAAAGCTGTTTACAGCGTTTTGTTTGATCACAGTACCGGGAGCTGCCGGATCAGTAAAGGGTTTTACCAGCAGCGGTATGTTGGCATTTTGCAGTGGTTTAATGGTTTTTGGGTGAATTACGCTGGCGCCATAATAGGTCATTTCTATGGCTTCCTGGTAGCTTAGTTCATCAAACTTAATGGTATCGGCAAAGTGTTTAGGGTCGGCATTTAAAATGCCGGGTACGTCCTTCCAGGTGGTAACAGATTCTGCACCCAGGCAGGAGGCAAAAATAGATGCCGTATAATCAGACCCTTCACGGCCAAGCGTGGTAGTAAAATTCTCTGATGTGCCGCCTAAAAAGCCCTGTGTAACCACAATGCTTTTTTCTATCAGCGCCGGGATGTCTTTTTGAATGCTTGCGCGGGTTTTATCCCAGTCTACAACGCCTTCGCGGTAGGTGTTATCGGTATGGATGTAACCACGCACATCAAGCCATTTGCTGGTGATGCCCTCATGGTTAAACCATGCATTTACAATACGGGTGGAGATAAGTTCGCCGATGGATACGATCTGGTCATAAATAAAATCGTAATCATCGTGCGGTTCATCCTCAATCATCCAGTCTATCTCTACAAAAGCGTTGGCTATTTCGTCAAAAGC
>Ga0247734_1000574_pt1 | contig 31225 bp, 32 predicted proteins | sample UWRJL103311B2_FD_180933 | JGI IMG/M metagenome (GOLD analysis project Ga0247734, IMG submission 180933) | Plant litter microbial communities from Arlington Agricultural Research Station in Wisconsin, United States - UWRJ-L103-311B-2 | ecosystem: Environmental > Terrestrial > Plant litter >...
ATGCCATGCTTCCTTACCTGTGAGTGTCCTTCCATTCCATTGCTCAGACCACTAGCTAATTCACTGCTTAGTCCACAAGGAGCTGCACAAGCATTTGAGGATGCCGCCGTCCTGGGTGCGCTTTTCTCGGAGATAGATGATATTTCTCAAATTCCTAAGGCGTTGTCTATTTACGAAACGCTCCGGAAGCCTCGTGCAATGGAAGTGAGGAAGAGAACTCTTGCCCAGAAGATTATGTACGGGGTGCACGATGGTCCTCATCAAGAGGCCCGTGACCGACAGCTTGCTCTTACTGCCCCGATGGAAGGTATGCAGAAATGGCTTTGGGGTAGTGATGTTGTTGCACAGGCGAATGAAATGTCGAAGACCATGAACTAGTGATATAAGAGCTCAGCAATCGTATTAATTGTGCTTATGGTATAGTCAAGATTGCGGAAAATATGTCATTTTCATTTTCATTAAAATGCATAAATGTGTTGGAAACCCCTGAGAATGTTTGCATAAACCTTAAAATAAACGAAGACTGCAGCCTATATAACTCTAAACCTCTGGTTCTTTTTCGCATCTCAAATCTTACCTTCCACAACCATACGTTCAACAGCTAGCCTTCCCAAAATCTTCAAATGGTGCAGATCACACTTCAGAATGCTTCTCTTGTTGATCTGCCTGTCCTGGCGGAAATAAACAGACAAGCATATATGCCCGAATTAACAGCACAAATCGCCTTTACCCACTGGCCAGACAATGAAAATATGCGAGTATTTTTCACAGCTCGTGTTAAAGAACGGATGCTTAATGTTAACACCCAAGTCTTCAAAGCTGTTGATACAGTCACGGGAACCATCGCTGGATTTGTGTGCTGGACCTTGGAGACTGGAGAAGAGGAGAAGCCTGGATTTGACGAGCCTGGACTCGGCGAGCCTGAGAATTCAAAACAAGACCCTACGCAATATGCCATTCAACAAATTCCCGACTTTCTTAATCTGGATTTTGTTCTGACATCCGGGGCTGAAATTGAAAAATTGAAGCAGCTTATGGTTGGGCATAAGCACTATTGTAAGCCATGTTGTTGGTCCCCTCGTATTCAATTATTGACTACTGCGTCATGTCAGATGTATCAACGTTTGTGGTTGCACCGCAGTATCAAAACCAAGGCATCGGAACAACACTTTTGCGGCACTGTTTATCTATCGCGGACAAGGATGGTCTTCCAACCTGGCTGATTTCCTTTCCAGGCAGCCATGCATTATACTTAAGGCTTGGATTCCAGGATGTAGAGTATCACGATTTGGATCTGGCTAAATGGGACAAGTACAGGCTCCGAGGCTTTGGGATTTACCGCTCATATGCGATGCAACGTCCAGCAGTAGCTGATCTATGCGGGGAGAGCTGATTGTGATGGTGGATGGACAGGGGTGAGTAATATTGCCATGTAGGCGTTGTTGGGGGCGGAGGGGTATTTGTGGAAGAGGTAGTGAGTGAACTTGTCTCAGCCTCCGAGAATCATATTATCTGTCTACGCTACTTTTCAACTTCATCTTCATCATACTAAAGACATGGCTTTTCAATTCCACCTCCCTCTTAACACAACTGATATTGTTAATCAGCCGCCATTGTACTTCCTCCGTGTGCAAGATGCACTTATTCTGACTACTGGAATTCTATGGACCGTGGCTTATATTTTGTATATTAAGCAGGCCAACCATGATAAATCATATGGGATGCCTTTATTCGCTCTGTTTGGCACCCTTTTATTTGTACTTTTTCGATTTGATCCTGTACTTTTTGGATTTCACTAATATCCCATCTTTCATTCTCTAGATGTGCCAACATAGGCTGGGAACTTATCTACGGCGTCTTCTACCCCCTCTCCTTCGCCGAAACCATAACCTTCGTCCCCTGGCTGCTGGTAGACGCCGTGATCTAGATTATGACACTAAAACATGGGCCTCACCAATGGAAACACGCGCCTATGGTAGCTAACAATTTAAACTGGATACTGAGTAGTGGAACTATTATTATGTTTGCTTTACATTGGGCATTCATCAAAACGTGTAAGAGTGCAGAGGAGGCAGCATTCTGGTCGGGATTTATATTGCAAACCTTTTTAGGTGTGGCAAGTGTGGCACACTTGATGAGTAGAAATAATACGAGTGGGCATTCGTGGGCTATTTGGTACGTAGACTGCTGTTTCTTGCTTACAAGATATAACAGAGCTCATCATATGGCTTAGGTTTTGCAGGTGTATTGGAAGTGCGGCTGCAGTGGTGATGTTTCGATGGAGATATGCGCATTATCCGGCAGATTATGCCCATGTAGAAACACCGATGGCAACGGTCTTGTTTATCGTAGTTGAGATAGCGGATATGACTTATCCTTTCGTGTATGCGGCACTGAAGAAACAAGAGAAGATGAAGACAAAATGAGATTTTTGCCAGTGGGGACGCGCAAAGGAAGAAAGGATCCTGAGTTGAAACAATATATAACATACATATATGATTTTGCCAGAGATGTAGAAGTAGTTATCTTTGTGTCTCCCAAATCGAGCCGTTGCACCGTCCTTCTTCCGCCTTTAGCTCCCCAACCACGTAAATACTCTATGTCGAGTTGGAGGATATTTATATTATTAGCGCTGTCCCAGATATCTGTGGTAAATTGCGCCATTGGTCGTGCAGCACGGCCCCTGGTCATTTTACCGTATTTAATGTAGTTGATAATTAGATAATGAAGTCTATGCAATCACCGCCTTACCCCCCAACCCGCACTAGCTTCTCCTTACAGAAACACTATAATCAACGCTATCATCCTCTTCAACAACGCCACACCTAACCTTTGTCACCATCATTATGGCATTACCAGTCAAGATACTCATTCTCGGTGGAAACATCGGCGGCGTCGGCACAGCTCAATACCTCCTCCGCCACACAATTCCTCAATTAACCCGCGTCGACGCAGGGAAGTCATACCACATCACGCTTGTTACGCCCAACGCGTCGCTGTTCTTCAAGATCGCTAGTCCCCGCGCGCTCATCAATTCCAAGTTAATCCCCGAAAGTAAGATTGTGCGACCTTTGGCTGAAGGCTTCAAGAAATATGACGCTTCGCAAATTGAGATAGTGCAAGGCATAGCTACATCTATCGATCTTGTCACTCGCTCTGTCACCGTCGGACCTGTTACCTCTACGACCGATGGCGATGCCAGCACAGCCATTGGAAAACAACTTGAGTACGATGCCTTGATTATTTCCACAGGGACCACATCCGCATCTGCACTCTGGACTCTTCATAATCATGAAACTATCACCACCCAATCTCTCCATTCCATGCATGAATTGCTCCCCAAGAGCAAAACTATCCTCATCGCGGGCGGTGGCCCCGTCGGTATTGAAACGTCGGGAGAAATCGCCTCGGAGCATCCTACTGCCAAAATCACCTTGCTTTCTGGTGGCACCCGACTTCTGCCCAAATACAAAGCCGCTCTAGCTATTCGCGCACAAAATTACTTAGAGCAGAAAGCACGTGTCGAGGTACTTCACAATATCCGTGTTGTGGGCAGCAAGAAGAGTGTCGAGGGCTCTACGATTGTAGAGTTGAGTGATGGTACGGAGAAGACGGTGGATCTGTATATTGATGCCACTGGCGGGGTGCCAAATACTCAATTCCTGCCTCAAGAGTGGTTGGATGAATCGAAGCGAGTGATTACTGCAGACGCTTATTTCCGGGTGAGGGGCAAGAGTGCTGGAGATGAAGAAGCAAGGGCTGTTTATGTAGTTGGAGATGTGGTAGCAGGTAGTGCAAATACGTTGATGGAGTCTGATGCGCAGATACCGGTTGCGTGTGCGACTTTGGCTGTTGATGCACTTGGAGGAAAGGCTGCGCCGAAAGCCGGGGGATGGTGGAGTAGGATCTTTGGGGAGAAGAATGTGGGGCCAACCTTGAAGGACTTCAAGCCGATGAAGGATACTATCATTCTACCCATCGGAAGGCATGGCGGTGTAGGACTTTTGTTTGGCTTTGGTATGCCGAGTTGGTTTGTGAAGTTTGCAAAGGGAAATACGTTTCTTGTTGAGTTGGTAGAACCGATGCTATCGGGTGAGAAGTGGAAATAGAGAAGAGAGGAACGAGGTGAAAGTAAGAATGGTAATGGTAGTGGGAGTAGGAGTGGGAGTGGCAATGGTCATAATTTGAAAGCTCTAGCCCCTCGTCTTTATTATTGAGAATTAGACAGGATTTTAAGCTAGTTTTGTGGAAGAAAAACATTTCATTTCCTGTATTAGGGGGAGCAAAATATTCTACTTAGCAAGCGATGAGCACCATTGACAGTCAGTGGTTGGCTCGATCGCGTTGTGATTTATTCTTGGTAAGTGGTATAATTCAAATCCAGTCCACAGTATAGTGCTTTGATTTTTATATTATAACTTAAATTCTACTTAGACTTTAATCTTGAGTATTCATTCTAGTCATTGAAAAGAGTTTATATAGTCACAGAAATAAACATTTATACAATCTGTGTTTACTTGTATTAATAAAAAAGTCAATCATTTTAGTAGAACTATATAAGTAAAAGTTGATTGAAATCTCCTGATTTGTAAGCAATTTGCGAGGGTAGAATCATAAATCAAATCTCTTATTTAGGAGAAAGTATCTTGTTAACTTCTACCTAGAGACGAGTTGTATCAAAATTTAGGTGCGAAATAAATATGGTCTATATTAGAAATGATATACATAAAACGCAGCGTATAGAGAGGAATCGATTGTATTGATTAATTAGAGAAGAGCATCATAGAAGCTCTTCTCAAGCTCTAAAGGGGTAGCTACTTGTACAGTACTAGTACATTGGGATATGTCGAGCTCCACTCCTGCGGGTACGCAGCTCGCCTAGCTCAGCCAATTAACATTCATATTTTAACAGTCTACTTGATTGTGATATTTTTCAGAGTCTTGTTGTTATTTATATTGTTTCTGGCACCAAAGAGCCTTTATAACCTGTGTTTTATAACTTTTCAGGACGTATACTTTGCTTTCTTGTAACGTTCGGTTTCTAACTCGAATAGCTCTTAACTAAACGTCGGGTTAGTTATAACGATCCTAATACCTTACCGAGTAGGGCTAAAGGGTTGTCGGGTTGATATTGTAGGAGAAGTAGTTAACTAGAATTCGGGGGTCTTTAGATAAAATTGAAGCTGGAATGGTACCTGATTGGGTGACAGAACATGGACCTTACACTTCAGCGAAGGCAGCTGTTCATGCTTTAGGGACCGCGTTGAGACCGGAGGCTGCGGAGCATGGAGTTGGGGTTTCGACGATTATCGTGGCGGGGACATTGACGGAAATCATGAAAAGTGAAAGGAGTAGACCAGAGAAATATGGAGGGGAGGGTTTTAAATGTGCAAAGAAAAGGGAGGCAAGGAGGATACCAGCCAGTGATGTTGCGGAGATGATTGCGGTGGGTGTGAAGGAGAATAAAGCTTGGGTTGCGACGCATCCAGAGCTAAAGGATGTCACTAAAAAGTGCCTCGTATGACAGATGAGGGATATTGCCATCAATTTAAAACAACGCTATAGGAGTATCATGCCATTTTCTATTTACGTAATGTCTCCATTCTTAACCATTCCGCAGGCTAATTTCAATCTCCCACAACAAGTATGGTGTAGTAATACGGCACTTCATCATTCTACAATGTGTCATCGAACCAGTCCTCCAAAGAATATTCTTTCCCTTCTCCCTCAAATTTTTCCAACCCTGGCTGCCCAGGTCTGAAAGCTCTCATGGTAGCCTTCCCATTCGCAATAACAGCTGCCCGAAACATGCCACCACAGTTAAAACTATCTGCTATGTAAGATGATGCTGAAACCTTCTCCCCATTGGAGTCTATAACAACCTGCAGTTCGAGACCAATAATACCGCCCTCGCCCTCGCCAGTCTTATGCCATCGGTTGCCAGCACTCTTCTCAAGATCACCGCCCGGGCCACTAATTTCGTCGATGGCCTCTTGTAGTGATGTTCTCTTGCCCGATTTATCTCCTCGATATTTAACAATAGCTGAAGCAGTCCTTGCTGCGTTTATTCTCAAGAAAGAATCCCCATTCCCGGTACCCGATAAAGCGGTAGAGCGAACAATTTGATCTCGAGATCTCAAGACATACTTCTCTTGCGTAGCTATAGGTTGGTAGGAAGTTAAGCTGGGCAGGCAATCCGCCAATAGACCCTGAAAGGATTCACTTAACATCAAGGTCGGTGCCCGCTGTTTGTATATCATTCCTTCAGCTGAATGATATTCTTCTGCCCACTCTTCTGCCCAGAACCCAGCCCCTAATGTAGGCGTATCTCCTATTCTGCCCGGCAATTTATTTGTCAATCCCCCAGTGCTTGTAGCAACAGCTAGAATGCCCTCACTGTCAAGCGCGACTGCTCCGCATGTCCCTTGCGGCACAAACTCAGTGTTGCTCCAAGATGCAATGCCCTCTCTATTTTCCTCCCTTTTCAGTCCTTGTATATGCTCATCCCACCGTGCTTGCGTAAAGAAGTATTTCTTATCCACCATCTCTAGGCCCCATTGTCTCGCCAGCTTCTCGGCTGTAGGACCATGCAGTTGAGAGTGTCCCTGGGCACCCATTGCAGCAATGCGATCTATTTGACTTCTGTGTTCTCCGTTTCCACCTTCTAGGTCTTGCTCTCCGCGAAGTAGCATTTCTCTGGCAAGCACTATTGGGTTTTTAACATGTTGCAAACCCATCACACCCACGCCTCTCTTCTTCTTCCCACAGCTGACCATAACACTTGCTTCCATTTCTTGGAATCCGTCTCGATTGAAGACAGCTCCATGGCCCGAGTTGAAGAGTGGGTTGTTTTCGAGAAGTGAGACAGCAAAGGTCACTGTATCGAGGGCAGAGGCGGACTCAGAGGCTTGCAGAGGGAACGACGACTGGGCGATCATGAAGCGATGCGCAGTAGAGAGTATAGTAAGCAGAGAGTCGTGGTATGCTCTATATTTTTCGGGGGAGAGGTTTGAAGGAAGGATGTTCCCAGCTCCACCATGGATGATAAGCCGGGGGGTAATGGAGGCAGGCTTTATTTTAGTTTGCCGTTTGTATTCCATTATGTATTTTATAGAATAGCTGTATATTAGGAGCAGAAGGATTATTTATATTGTTATGGACAGAAGTATTCTGTAAGAGAGAAGGTAGAAGGTCCAAGATCACCGTTGATAAGAAGCTCTTGCTTTTCGTTATCGTCCCACATGCGCCAAGAAGGGGTCCCCGGGCCGGGGCCGGGGTAGTGGAGAGTGGAGTGGAGTGGGTCTCGGGTGTCATAGCATTATCAGGTCCTTTGGGAATGTAATGCCAAGCACCCTTTTCCTCGATGCATTTCGCTATTCGGCGGCGAATGGAAAGAGGAAAGGGTATCTTGATAAGTAATGAGGTGTGTCCTGGAGCACAATCAACACTATATTTGATATTGCAAAACAGACTGTACGTTGCGCTTTTAATCAAGAAGATCGAACAGCAGCAAAGAGCTATCCCAAGCGTATTAATTCGATACTCTTTAATTGGAATGTGATCTAGACACCAGTGCGAGAACGGAATCCAAGGAACCTTCCCGTACGGCATACGCAACATTCGTCATCGATTTCTCTGCCAGCAAAGCAATAATCTACCATCCCTCCTTAGACGTATTTCTCCCCTTTACTTGGCTCCCATCGTTTTCTAATGGCTTCTCTCTTGGCCCTTTCTCTCGCCCATTCAAGTTAAACTTCGATGTGCTCTTGCACCTTCTTTACTCGATACATCGAACCTCCGAATTAAGTCCAATGTCTCCTTGGCATCAAAGCCGAATTATCTGAAGTGCACATTACCATCCAAGTGCCATCGAGAGAGTCTCAATTCCACGACCCATGCCCACTTTCTCAGCAAGTCAAAATCCAAAAAGAGATATTCCTGAACCGCATGTTCAAGGCAAAAAAAGGTTCTCGCCATAGTTGGCCATATCCCAATCCAATCCAGCCCTCTACTTCGGAGGGGCAAGTAGTGTGCTGCAGGGTAAAGTTCTAACGAAGACTACAATCATTTCATGAAAAGGCGCACTCAAGTACGTGCGTAATCGTTGGTAGCCATTGTAAATAGGCGTACTAGTGAGTGGAAGGGCATGAATGACGATTCTACTGCGGATGCTACCACCAAGATAAGAGACGACTTTAATAGTATATTCTTGCCCTTCGCTTGTTTCTTTCTTAGGCCCATGCAAAACACGGGAGCATGATTTCAGCATACCGCAAATGAATCCTTCATCAAACAGCCAACGTAGTATTGTATATACTCTGAGTTGAAGTATAAGGTATATTCTGGTTCAGATGATTCGTGAACTTCATGTATATCTGCTGCTAACTTGTATATACTTCTCCCAAGTGTGGCCGGTAAGGTGCTTTTCGATCTCTGCTTGCTTTTCAGGGATTGTTTGTGAGAGACAAGTCATCAGAATCTAAAGAAAAATGTTTGGGTTTATGACTGCTGTAGCTAAAAGACTTTTGACCAGAAGATTGGCGAAGAGATGTATCAGCAGGCTTCTGGGTATGGGCGCTGGCTATCAAAATAGAACTCCCGAGGCTTCTGCCATTTGCTATAATGATTTTTTTATGTTTCAAATTTGTAACCAAGTAGACTCCAATGCTGGGAAAGTAGAAATTCGGCGAAATTAAGGTCACTTTAGTCCAGGTACGCAATCTGAATCCGCCATAGAAGAAAAATGTAGCGACCAAATGTATGGTCATATGTATTGATTGCTGCTACAATACTTCAAATGAATGATTCGCTTAAGTCTTTGTGAGAAGTCTGGCACAAAGTGGATGCTGCCAGAAGGCTTATTATTCGTACATCTCTATGGTACGGGCCTAGGTGAATCATACGGTTTCATTCGCAGGCAAGAAACTCTTTTATTCTCAGGAATATGGTAATTTGATACTTATACTTGCCGCATATGTAATCGGATCGATGGAAGTACACCTCAGACAAATCACACTGGTTTCTCTCGTCAGAATAAACATGAAAATAGTTTTGTACAAAGTGAGCCAGGCCCAGGCTCGCCAGGGAAAGGGGGCAACTCGTTAAGCGAGATGCCAAGTGATTACAAAGCATCCCCGCATTGATAAGTAACCTTATGTTCTTGAAAGGTCAAATCGGGCAACTTCTACAACACCCGGTCAGACACGCCCTTTCCACAGCTTGTCACTAAAATTCTTCGTATAAGCAAAGCCTTTATATAGTTATGCCTCTTACCTCGCCCGGATGGGCAAATCTGCCACATCCTCCTTGAACAAGCAGCCATCAACAGTTTCCCAACGGCTTTAACACAACAACATGGCAGCTATTCACGAAGTGGAAACCCAATTCCACGAAGGGGAACAGGAGATGCACAGACTTATGAAAGTACCCGAATCTGATAACCCTACGTCGCACTACCTCTCACCATTCGCTGCAACTGCCCTCAAACTTTCCCCTCTCATCGCGCTCGGCACACTCGACGAGCAAGGCAGACCATGGAGCACAATTTGGGGAGGAGAGCCCGGATTCGCGCAGGCTTATTCTGCATCGTTACTTGGGATCAAGTCAATAGTTGCAAGGTATGACCCAGTTTTAGAGGCCATATCTAAGGGCAATGTAGACGGAGAAATGATCAGAGGAGACCAAACCACTGGAATGATGATTAGCGGCCTAACGCTTGATCTTGCGACTCGCAGGAGGGTAAAGCTATATGGAAGACTGGTTGGCGGTACTCTTTCAACTATGGAGGATGGGGCTGGGGAGGTACTTCTTGCCGTAAAGATCGAGCAGAGCCTGGGTGAGTTTTGTCACGGCCTCCAGAAATATCCGGCAGTACACTAACGAAAACCAGGTAATTGTCCCAAATATATGAACAAGAAATACATCATTACTCATCCACCTACGCCGCAACTCATATCTAACTCCTTGCCCCTCCAGCCGGCTGTTTTAGACCATCTTAAACAATCCGATCTTTTCTTCATCTCTACCAGTAATCATAACTTAGATATGGACACCAATATTCGCGGAGGACCCACTGGCTTTGTACGGGTGTTGCAAAACAATGACCACGAAGTTTCACTCGTATATCCAGACTATTCTGGCAATCGCCTTTATCAAACTCTCGGAAATTTACGTCAGAATCCTCTCGCTGGTCTTGTTTTTCCAGATTTTGAGACGGGCAACGTACTGTACCTCACTGGTAGCGCCGAGGTCCTCATTGGTCAAGCTGCTTCTGACGTGATGGAACACACAAAACTAGCAGTGAAGTTCCGTGTTGAAGCTCTACTTTTCGTAGCCTCTGGCCTAGGATTCCGCGGCCTACCCGGAGAAACTTCGCCCTATAACCCTCCCGTACGTTTCTTGAAAACCGAATCACGTCTTTCGATTCAGGAAAGCGACGATGCACGAGCGAAGCTCATATCCCGCATTCCAATTTCCCCCACGATTGCTCGATTTCAATTCCGCATACGCCCTACTCCTAAAATACCCTGGAAGGCTGGCCAATACGTAACGCTAGCGTTCGACGAAGAACTAGATTATGGGTACAGTCATATGCGAGATGATGATCCGCGGAGCTTGAACGATGACTTTTTGCGTACATTTACTGTGTCCTCAAAACCAAGTGACAATGGGGAATTCGAGATCACGATCCGTAATGTTGGGACAGTGACTGATTTCCTATTCCACACGAATCCGAAAGCTGGGCTAGAAATACCAATAAGGGGATTCGGAGGCAACTTTTTTATTGAACAGAATCCGATTCCCGTTCAAATTCCAATGGGAGAGGTTTTAGATGCCTTTACTCCAACAATATTCAAGGGGGATCGCACCATTTATGTGGCAAGTGGTGTTGGAATCACGGTACGTTTGACATCCTTCAGCTATCCACCTCTCATTGTTCTAATATGTTTCACAGCCTCTTCTTGCACAGTTTCACAAGCTCTTACCCAACGACCTGTTACTCTACTGGACAATTCGCGAAGATGATCTAGGACTTGTAGCCTATGTAGTCGAGTAAGTACCACTTTCGTTTAAGCCCCAACCCAACTCAATTTCTCCCAGCCGCCAATTATAACCCCGTCCCATCATATCAGCACACTGACAAAAGCCACTCAAAAGTCATTTTCCCCACCTCGCCCCCAAAACAACCCTGTTTATCACTTCATCGATGGGCAAATACTCAGCCGCATCCGCCGTCCCCGACTTGATTGGAACCAAGAATTACAGGCGTATTGCACAAGCCGATTTCCTTCTCACTGATGAGCCGAAAAGATGGTATCTATGTACTGGACCTAAGCTACGTACCGAGATTTTAGGATGGCTTAACGGACAGGAGGTTCATTTCGAGGATTTCGGGTATTAGGACTGTATGGTTTTGTGTTCTACAACTGCTGTGCGCTTTAGAGCTGTATTAAAATCGGAATTATAGGCATGAAGACTTAAGGCTGTGAACTTGCTTGGTTGTGGAGATCATTGTTATCGCGAGGTATTACTCTATATCAGTTAGTGCAGCTTCAATATATTTATTAATGAAAGAAAGTCTATTAATTCAGTATATTCACTAGAAATTGCTCGATTCATGATCGTGATCATTTATGCAACTACAAGAGCTATCTCGCAAGGTATCGTATCAATCAAAAACATTATCTCAAAGCCTACGTAATCCATTATTTGCCAGCCATCTGCTATTTTCGCGATTATGAGCAACCAAACCATCATTTAGAGCATGGAAAACATATTACAGCTCCCATAAAGAATACTCAGATCAAATTCGAACCATCGCCCATCCTCGCAGTTGCAACTCTAATACGCTCTAGCTCAATATCTCCATGCCACTTCTGACTCCAAACTCTTGTGATGCCAACCTGGCCCTCGTTCATTGGTGTATGAACTAGGCTCTGTCGGCTATCGCCATCTAGTGAGCTGTCGATTGTCTCGAAGTCGTCCAACTGTAAGCTCTCGATGCGCATCCTGGACTGTGTACGCTCGCTTTGGAAGGAGTCAAACTCTGAGGATTTGGATGCGTAGCCAGGACTAATCGTGGAAGTTGGAGGAGGATAAGTGACAGAGTTTCTTCGGATTTGTGACGCTTCGAATTGACTGCGAATCAATATTGCGAATGATGGAAGACAGCCGACAATTATTGCTACCATTCCTTCAACAGCACCCCATAGTATTAACCATTGTGTGCTAACTTGGCCACCAGACGTTGTACCTTCTAGAGAAACGGTCCGAACAATCGCGAATACCATGGTAATGAGACCGACAGTGAAGATGAATGCGAGACCTATCTTCTCGCGCATTGATATTCTCAAGTTCCAAAGTAGACGGATGGGAATAGCCATTACTGATGGTCGTCAGCACAATCATCTGATGTAGGTTGGGAAGTCGCACTGATTAAGTCAGTGAGGAGATCCACCCCCAGAGCATACCATAAACTAACAGCTTTTGCGGTTGCATCGCGTTGACTAAGGCATTCCCCTATCACCTGTGTTAATCATTCTTCTTGGTTTCTATAATGAGGCGTCATGCCACGTCTTTCCGACACACGACCTGTGGCAGCAGTGATATCGAACATACCAGCCGTGAACCAAGCATGCAAGCTTGAGCAACTTGTAAAGTCGCTAATTACGCAGCCGGTGAAGGTCGCCATAATGAATACCGTTACATACCACCAGACTCGTTCGTAGAACGGAAGACCAGTTGTTAATTTCTTGAACATAAGCATTAGGGAGACTTTTACAGCCCACAACGTCAACCAGAAGAATATCAATACAGAGATAAATTCCTTTAGCATAATTGGCACTGTTGTGTATTAGTACAACGTTGGAACAGCTTGCATGACATAGGCGGGCTTTGGTCATTCAAAAGATATGCAGTCAGGACGTACAATCTATGATCAAGGATGGATAGGGAGCCATCTTTCCAGCCTTTATATCCAGGATATTGTATAAGGTCGGCATGGCAGCGAGGTAAAGTGAACATTGGATGATGAAGGAAAATAGAGCAACATACACTGCGTCGACATTAGCTCGTTTGAACCGGACCGCATATTTTGCTGCCTTATGAGTAGATCATGAATGTGAAGACGAAAAGTTCAAAGGGAGAGATACTGGCAATGTCTTCAGCTTCGAGAGGCAATTTGTTTGTCTTGAGCCACCGTGCGCCACTGCGGAGGACAAGAAAGACACTGGCAACGCCCATGGTGATATAGAGAACATGCTGTCAAGCTTGTCAGCTTCCATTCGTTATCCCTCCGGGTCATACGAAATGATTGAATACAGGAATTCAGTCTCTTAAATCATCTGAAGCTGCAAGTTTCGTTGTCAAAATCCAGATTCCAATCACTAACCTAGAGCTTATAAATAACAATCCAAATACCGGGGCGGCAAGAAAACTTGCCTTGTTCACTTCCTGGGTGATTTCTTGACGAGCCATAACTGCTGGCTGTTTTATAGCACAATGGATCAGGAGTCAGGGTCTGACATGTAATTGAAGATGAACACAGGATGAGGCCTGGCTAATCAACCGTAAATGTTGAGCGTAGGCGTAAAGCAGACGCTATGTCTGTGGCTGAGAGCTGAGAGCTGCGAGCTGAGATTTAACAATAATTGGATGAGAGGAGAGGACAGATGATAGAGAGAGAAAGAGAGAAAGAGAGATTTGCGGTGAGGCTCTGTCGTTGATTGTGGAAGGAACGACTGGGGCAAGCATCCTTTTCAAAGGCACAAATACCGCGACAGCTATTTCAATTTATTAAGAAGATCAAATTCAAAGCCCGTTGGAATTCGATAGCTAACATGTTTCCTACGCATATCACAAATCACGCGCTTAGGAATTATATAAAGCGCCTTAAGAGGTTATTAGGAGGGAGAAAACAACTCAATTTTTGAGGTAATCGGTAGTAGTCCTCACACCTATTCCATACGGCTGTATCGTACAAATTTCATCTTTGTTACCAAATAATCTCCCAGAGCTTCCTCGACTCCATTATTTGCCAATATCTTCAGCACACAAGTCTTTGTGACGCCGCGCGAGGCGATACAGAAGCCACGCTACAAAGCAAGCCCACCGCTTGTTGTCCACCGCTTGGTATGGAAAAGATAGCATCATGTTACTCTATAGTAGCCCATAGTTTCACTTGTTAATTCCTTTCATGAGATCTATCTCTGTGACTTTAAATCACCGTCAGCATTATCTTCTACATCGAGATTTCTGCTGGCCTTATAAGTTAACTTTCTTTAATACTACCTTAACCCCTCCTCCTACCGAACCAGCTCTCGGCACCCCAGCTTCACCATATACATAGATGGCAATGAAGGCTTCAGGCACGGCGTGGACGAAGGTCTAATATAAAAGAACATCGGCATATTAGGTTATCAAAGATCTGCACCCCTCTCGCAGAATTGATTACGCTTGGCGGTCACCAGGAGTTTTGCCACCACAGACTTTTCCAGACGTCTTTGGTCCTCCATTGACCATCACTTCATCATCACGTATTAAAGTCCAGTGAGTAGAGCTCATGTTAAATCACCCGCTATAGCAAGCAAACTACGAACCTCTTAGGTCATAAGGTAGCGCGACTTTAGCTCTATGCTGTCCTTCCCAACCACCAGCATTCTTGCCTCCATAGTCCTTTTACATTATCGATTTTTATAGATCCTATTAACGCTGCATTTGGATTTAATAGATTTCATTCCACATTGATGCATAGTCATGAATCTAATTGCACGAACCGTGGCCTGTGTTGTCCTGCTTGCTTTTGAAACTGCAGCTCAGCAGACCTTTACATTGGCCGAAATCGAGAAACAAATCTCTTCCTTTCAACTGAGCCATGGACAAACCGCAGCTGGTGGAACTGCAGCTGGCCCACCCTCAAAGTGCTCACTCGCAGTTTGCCCCCCATCTGTGTCTTTCTCCCCAGTCACTAACCAGTCTAGTGTGCTTTCCTAAACTCTATCCTTCCTGAGAGAATATCTTATCCAGGGAGCCCGGTTTACAAGTCCCAAGAAGAGAGCTACTGGTCTCTACATCAAGTTGCATCTATTCCCGTTTGCCGTTTCACCCCAACCACGGCAGTTGATGTCTCTACTTCTATCTTGTGTTTCCGAGCAACTAAGTGCAAGTTTGCGGTAAAGAGTGGAGGTCATGGAGCTTTCTCTGGAACTTCTAATATCAATTCAGGTGTTACAATCGATTTGAAGCAAATAAATCTGCTTAGTGTGTCACGAGATCACACAGTGATGGCAGTTGGAGCAGGAAATATCTGGGTTGATGTGTATAATCGCATCGTTCCTATGGGCTTGACGGTTATTGGTGGCCGTGTCTCAAACATTGGAGTCGGCGGTTTGACTCTAGGGGGAGGGATTTCTTTTTTCTCGGGACATACTGGGTGGGCTTGTGATAATGTCAATAACTACCAAGTCAGATACACCTTCCAATGCAAATTCCAGCTAACCATACTAGGTGGTGTTTGCAGACGGATCGATACACGATGTCAACATTAATACCTATCCAGATCTCTACTGGGCTCTTCGTGGAGGCGGAAACAACTTTGGTGTTGTTACTCGATTTGATCTTGCAACATTTTCCCAAGGTGATTTCTGGGCTGGTTCCAACACCTTTGTGTATTCGCCAGAGCTTGCCGAACGGTTCAATTCTGCATTCTATTGGTTTAATATCAATACAGATCCCTTCGCCGCTCTAATTATGGTATATGTATATGTACAAACCGCAAATAGATACGCAATCGTAACAGACCTTCAATACACTAAGCCTCAATCAAATCCACCGGCCTTCCAAAACTTCACCAAAATCCCATCAAGCGCACAGCTTGCAAACACGATGCGTATCGCGAATCTGACTAATTTTGTGAATGAATTCAACGCTTCTAACCCCTATGGTTTTCGGTAAGCTCCTTTCTCCACATCTTTCGCAAACTTCCCTCTTGACACTCACATAGGCAATCATACTGGACGCTAACGGTCAAAAACTCGCAATCACTCTTGACCGAAATCACGTCCATCTATATGGAAGAAGTCAACAAGGTTAAGACCGTTCCGGATCTAGTCCCTTCGCTCGTTCTCCAGCCCATAACCACCGCGACAACCTCTCACTTTGGTAAAAATGGCGGTAATGCACTCGGAATTGACGACCGAGATGGTCCTTTGATCCGTATGTGGGCCTTTTCGTCATGATTGGTACCATCAGCTAAGATTTACAGTTGTGCAACTCTCAATATCTTGGTCCGGAGAGCAATATGACAACGCAATAATGAATATGGCTCGCTCTATCATAGTCCGATCAAATACAACCGCATGTGCTCAGGATCTCGGCCATCCCTTCATCTATCAAAACTATGCTGCAGCAGAACAAGCAGTATTCCAAAGTTATGGGTCCAAGAATCTCGACCGTCTGATAGAGATAAGTAGGAAGTATGATCCCTATCGTGTGTGGCAAGATCTTCAACCTGGGTACTTCAAGCTTTTCTAGATTAAGGTAATGACAGAACGCAAAATTGATGTACGTGGTAGCTGTTTTCGCATGTTTTTCTCGTACTTATCTAGCTTTGACCCCTGCAACATATCACAAATTAATAGCTCAATATTGTCACCAATCAATAAATTACTCCTTATTTAAGTTGAATTCACCCAGCACCGAAATAAAGAGAGAGTATACTTGCTTTTACTCCTTGTGCTATGCAGACGTATCACTTGTGAATGAGCAGTGCTAAACTTACATCTTAGATCATCTCGGAAACTGATAATTTGCGTGGTCTGGGATGAAGGAGCCACTGATAATATATTGCAGTCTTGCGTAAAGATTTAGAATAGAGTGCTTCAATATATTAACAAGTTGGCTCTACTTAACGAACTAGGTGTTCAGCCAGAAGGAAGAAATTGCGGCAGCCAGTATTCTGGTCTCTCAGTGCGCTATTTGTTCGTAATGCTTAGAAACTGTATATGGCGCCGAAACCCTTTTTGGTGCTTGGATAGATTGGCTTGGTTTAATAGCTATTAGTTTTCTTGTTTCTAATACTATTCATCAATTTAGTCACTGGAAGAGCATGATACTATGTTCAGAGAAGATTAGACATAGTTTCTGGCGTTGATTTACCACCATCGTGATATTATTTAGAAGTAGCTACACTGATGACAACCCCCGCTTCGATATAAACAGCCAGCACAGCAATCAAGCTTATTTCGTTGCAATTGCTATGTTAGCTACAAACTTCAATTTTGCCTTGCCGTCGTTCAATGCCTCGAAGCCGTCGGTCTTTTTTAGCTCCTCTTTAATTACCTCAATAGCCTTGTCCCAATTCTCCTCGTCAGATTTAAGCCAACCAACCTCTGAAGTGCCTCCGATAAAGCTCCAAAGCATAGTCGCAAAATGCGTTAGCTCGGGGACAGTACAATACATGCTAGCCTTTTTCAAAACAATGTTGTCTTTCTCAAAACCACCTTTCTCCACAGTGTCGAGTAAGAATTCAGGTTCAGACCATTTCTGCATGCCCGTTCGTGGCAGAGGAGTTCCTGGAGGACGTGTTGCTTTTGATGCAATTTGAAGGGGTTCCATGTTTGGAACATAAGCCCAAGAGTTTACAAGAACTGATTTGCCACTAGATTAGCGTCTGCTTATCTGGGGTTTCCTGACGCGTATAGGAAGTTGGAATCCAAATGACGTATACGAACAGGTAAGATTATCAAAACCACTTACGAGTCCCACCTGGCTTCAGGGTCCTGTGCATCTCCTTGATGGCATCAATGCCGTCATTAGGAAGGACAAATACCAAAGCATTGCCAATGGAATGAGAAAAGGTGTGGTCGGCGAAAGTGAGCTTTAGAGCATCCACTTTTGAAACTTCAGCAGGCCAACCATTTTCTGCAGCACGAGCCTTATAGATTCTTATGGCTTTCTCATTGATATCCGTTGCTTTGATTGTAATTTCCACCTTTTCACTGGTTGATTCGACTATGGCAGCGGATCCGGCCCCAGTGCCACAGCCATTATCATGAATTACAGTACCAGCAAGCAAAGAAGGAATCTGTGCAAGACTTGCTTTCGCGAGTTGCTCCATGCTGTCTCCGACGAGCTCATCGTAGAGCTGAGGGGTAGGTGCCAGAGCCTGCGTTGGCACAAATTTAACATCACTTTCGGGGTTGTTCATCGTGATAGGTTGTAGACAGTGTGAAATAGATGTGATGCAAATGATTTAGAGAGCTAGAATCTATTGAGGGAAAGTAGACGAAGTTAGCAAGCGCACAAACAAATTTTCGCCAGTGCTGACAAGAGTTTGGTGGTGAGATGAAATGGTTAAGTGACTGCCTATTGGTTGTTCCGCACCTTGTTGATTGAGGACAGGGGCGGCCGAAAGGGAATTCTGTCTCGGCAGGCGGAGCCTCGATGTTAATTTCTGCTTGAGGTTCATATTTCAATGTTCAGCAGCGCGTATTTACAATGACGAAAGGTCCTACACGTGAAATCCTACACGTGAATGAGAGGAGAGGTTTCATATCAGAGTGGAACAGTATATATATTTATTGCCGTAACGGTAGCCTATCATATATATCCGAACCGAGCCGCTCCCTAAGTTTCTCGCAACAGTTTAATGAACACCTCATTATCTATTACTAGAAATGTAATTTCGATATAAATGTATGCAGGAGGTGACCTAACTTAAAATCTTTTAACTATTTTTCTTCTATCACATAATAACTCACATTATGTTTAACTACCATATTAGCAATTTTCCACTATTCGTTATGGCATCTATTCGCAAAAGCAAAATTACAGAGCTTGCATTTGCGATCCAAAAAATAAATCTCAATCTGAAGAGTAACTTATTTCTCACAGTCTAGACCCCCTCTCCTTTGAATTTGATATCCTTTTAAATCAGAATACTTCGAGATCTGTGAAACCAAGCCTCTCTTGCCAACCAAAGAGGATATTGTCTAAGCGTGTGAAGCTTTTAATCTCGGTAGAAAGAAAACAGATCCCTTAATAGCACCTAAAAAGGTTCATCCAATGAAGAGGCGGGCTACAATGGCGGGAGCAGCTTCTGGATATCGACGCGTAATGGGTACTGCTGGAGGAATTATCGGCTTAGTCCCAGTCTTCTTGTGTAGGAGATGTTGTGGTTTTAATTCAAGGTGCTAAAATCCCTTCAATTTTGAGGCCCATAACGTTGAATCAGTTCATCCTATGAATGGGGAAACTTTTCGTGTAAATTTGCCTGGGTCTGGGCCTGTCGTTATTAAATAGGTTGAAAATTAATATCTTCATGGTGAAAAAAGGTTCTAGTAATCATACAATTTAAAGTAAATTCTTTCAGATTCTAGATTGAGAATTTAGTTCAAAGGATGCTTAGCAGCGATTGAGGTAATAAAATTTGCTAAATAATCAAATAAGTGTGACAGCTTGAAACGCAGGTTTTCATTCAGATATTTCTATTGAGCACATAAGTAGAAACTAAATACAAGTCCATCATTCATTGAAAAACTACGTTCCAAACTTATAGCAAATAATCAGTATCGAGATGGAATGGCGGGCTCTAAAATGTTATAGAATAATACCCTTTCTCAATGGCCTGTGAGCGACCCTTCAAACTCAAATTTCAGACGTCTTTCTTGCCTTGACGACCGCGAATGACGGATAGTCTAGAAACGCTCTCCAGAACTCAGGATCCCCTTTAACAACAATCTCCGCATCCTCATATGGTTCAATCTCAACATCATCAAAACCATATTTCTTGTGCATCTCCGTGGAGCCCGAATAGCTGATTTCCATCGACGAGGCCTCAAAATCAACAGGAGGGTTTGAAGGAAGCTCAAAACGGTACTTTAATCCTCCTGGAATCTCGACGTGATCTTTCATCTTTACACCATAGATGCCGCTTAAGATAACTGGTCCTTTAGGGTTTGCCATTCGTACTCCCACGAAGCGACCACCTGGTTTAATATAGGCAGCGATATTGGCCCACATACCCTCCAACATCTCAATACTGGTAGCATGATCAAACACCCAGTTGGCCATAACCAGATCGTACTTTGGGAGTTCGAGGTGATCCAAGGGCTTAGATACATCAGCCTCGATCCAGCGGATCCTTCCGCTCTCAATAGACTTTTGGGCTTCTTGACCAACATGTAGCATCTCAGGGGAGATATCAATCACGTCTACAGACTTAGCACCGTCTTCAAGTACTTTGCGAGCAACATTCCCAGTACCCCCACCGAGGTCGAGAACTGTAAGATCTTTTGGAGATCCAATTGCCGATGAAATGAGCTGCGACTCTAGAATACCTAAAGGACTTGACCGGTAGTCGTCATAGGTCCCAGCTTGGCTGCCATACTCTTTCTTGACTTGGTTACTTTCCGCCATGTTAAAGTGTAACTAGTAGATCTGGGTGTTCGGAGGTCGGATTAAATGTTGCTCGTGTTTTTCAATGGGGTCATCACAACAAATTTGAAATGATTTCTAACCGAGCATTTTATGCTTCCACTTTGGTGGGTTACATTGCAACGCACAAGCCACTTATTATACGAGTATATGGCACCAATGGGTAATGCACTATTGGCCAAGGTGCGGGGTGCTGCAACTCAATATTGCTATTGTATGACAAACTCTTGAGAGTTATTGTCCCGAACATTCATTCGTCAGTATTACAAGCATGTCGCCCTCCAAGCCTTTGATCAACCCGAACTAGTCATGCCATGAAAGAACTTTTCTGTCAAAGTTACCCCCTTTTTGGTTTCGCTTAAGTACCGGAGCCCGGGATCCAATATTTACCAAGCGGCCCAGTTATTTAATTATACATTCTTAAAACCAACTTCATTCGAAATCAAAAAATGAACAGAACAGAATAAGCGATACATAGTAATGCTAATCGAGCGGTTCTATACTTAAAAACAGCACATAATGAATATTTTAGAGTAGTGGTTATCCCATGGACGGCAAGTTATTAACGTACGAGTAAATATTATTTTGGTAGTTATATGTCTTGTCTTTAAATGTACGTTTAATCATTGAAGAGTTTGATAGTATTAGATGAGTCACTTCATAATAGGCTGTCACGATAAACACTTCGAAAAGAGTTAGTGGGAACAAAAAGTGAAAGGCACGCGCGAAGATATTGAAAATTGCTTTGTGGTTCCACTCATATGCTCATTCCAAGAGTCATTACTATTTCAAGTATATGACACATCTTGACAGCACACCCCTTTCTGCCACACTTGGGAGTATGGCTAATTGTTTGTTCTGGAAGGTCGTCTTCAGAAAGAGAGTATGTTGAAAAGTTCGTGTGTTACTCAACTCCGAAAAGGTAGTGCTACCCATTCCCCGGTTTCAAGGGCGCCGCCAGTCGCCCTTTCCGATGGATAATTATTGAGGTGGAGGCTTTTCTTTGAGTGGGAGTTTGAGGGGTGGTTCTGTGACAGCCTTTTAGGTAGGAGACTTGATGATCTTGAGGGATAGAATCTGGGATAGGAGAAATCTCTCCATCCATTATCTTGGAAGAGGAAGAGGTATTTTATGTAGGATGTAGGACTTAGATCTCTGGTATCGGATCCCAAGTCTTGAAGCTATTCCACTTTGTATAGCCAGCTTCTCATACGGTCATATTCAGCGGCTTGAGAATCTAGGAAGAATGCCAGCCAATGGTAATTCCTCATTGGCTTGTGCCTTCTTCGGCGGTTCTTAGGTGTAGTCTTCTAGAACTCTTTCTTCGTCCTGGATATATCTTTGTATGCAAGCCATGTAAGCTATTGCTTTGAGAGCTTATAGACCTTAGATCTTCTTATCGAGGCTGCTCGAAGAGTAGATATTTTTGTTGTAACGATCCTCGGCTATGGGTTGTTTGTGGGTTGTTTGTGGGTTGTTGGATCAATCCAGAGAGATCCACGCCTCTCGGGCCTGAAGTAAGGTTTGAATGGGTGAGTTCGTACTTCATACAGATTTGTCTCCTGTGGGCATATTGAGGTACGAATTTAGGCGCTCAAAGCTCTTCTCTGATAGCTTCTGATGACCGAAGGTCCGGAGGTTTGATAAAGGAATGGAGAAGACATGATTGGTTTGAATATAGCATGATTTAAACATCTGTCCCACCTCAAGGTACATATTGTGGACCGACTCCTCAATAGAGCTTTCAACCTCTGTAGCTGCACAGATTGGAAGGTTGAAACCGGCCGCACTAGGATCAACTCGTGGTTTTGATGTGATCAAACAACATGAAACGCTGGTCTGTCGACCATCCCAAGTCTTTTCAATAACCACAACAGGATGGTTGAACGCTCCATCGTCGATACCGCAGTTCTTACAATCTTTGATGATACATTTAAAGCAGCCTTTTGTATGTTCTTGTTGTGGCAAGAAGATAATCTTGCCTCGAGCGACTTGGCTTGGGACTAGATGAGTGCGATCTCGGGGTGGAGACGCTGAGCGTGATCTAATCTTTGAGGTGTCTCTCCTATAGCTCTGACCTTGTAGAGATGCTTTTAGGGCATTCTGTGCGATATCAATACGGGATGCAACCTTCGAGGCTTCTGCTTTCAATAGGCGAGCGGTCATTTCACAACTAGCTCGAGTTATTTTCGCTATTTGTGGAGCTTTTGCATCTTGTACAGCTTGCGTAGCTTGTGTAGGTTGTGTAACTCGTACAGCTCGTGCGGTTTGTTCGGCTTGTGCTACTTCTTGAATAGCTTCGATATACATCCAGTAAGTTTGATAAGCAAGAATTTGCTCTCTTGTAAAGAACTGAGCCTCCAGACTCTGTTGATTACTGACTTCCGACATATTGTGGCAGTAGAGTTGATTTTCCTCCGTGGAAGCGAAAGTTGTAAAACCCATAATGACAATATGAAACCTTTTTCTCACGAAGTGACGGGAAGAGTATTCTGTATAAGTGACTCGAATGAATCAACTTCTACAGTACAAGGTGTGCTAGTTGGAAATAGAATACTGAGTAAGGACTGAGTAAGAGACGAAAGAATTCTTGAAGTGCTACGAGGGAAAGAAAAACTCCAAAAGTCTGGGGGGAGAGCATTCTTATATACTCAGGAGGTGCACATACACTAACATACTGAAATAAGCATTCTAATTAAGCACAGTACAAAAAGAAATAGATAAGCCATTGTGCGAAGCTACGTGGTAGGTTTGCGATCTAGTTGAAATTGCTAAATATAGATTATAGTGAGAATCAAAATTCCAAGGTTGATTTTAACCAGCTGTAACATTCTATCAAGTTCTCATCCTTCGTTACTAGCATATGTATCTTCTCAGCGTGACAAACAATCACATAGCCAAGCGTTTTTATACGATCGGAATATATAGCGAAAAGGAACACCCCTGCTCTCCTTAATTCGTGTCGGCCTAGGGTTTTCGAATCCTAATATTTCAAGATATTTATTGTATCAACTAACACAACTATACTGGTGATGTATTTCTGGAAAATTCGAAAAGCTAGATCATTTTAAGCAAACATTTATCACTAGCTAAATATAGACTCTTATGGAAGTTAGAAACTATTGTATTTGCTAGGCTTTCCAATTATGAGGTTCTTCGCCGACTTTTCGTCCGCCCATCCTCCTTCTTAACTGCAGATCTAAAAGACAGGATTATAGAATCATGGTAAATTAGAAAGCCTGAAAGTCAATAGAGTTCTTTTTGGCACCTGTAAACTCAACCGACTGGAGCTCAAGTGCTAGTGGGCTATCCAATGACATGTTGAAAGCGACCAAGTAACTTGTATGAGATGTAAAAGCACTTAAACCCTACCAAAGAGTCATAAACTAACTTAATTTGAAGAATAATAATGGTGTCAGCTTTGAACATAATTTGGAACTAATGCACAAAAGTGGTCTGGTCTAGAAAATACACCAACATGAATTTCTTTACTAGTCGAGTCCATATATGAAATGCAGTTACCGAATTTTTCGAAATCCAACCCCAGTCGAGCGCACTCCATACGATAAGCTATGCATCAAAGCCCACTTGAAATAATGCGTTTAGCTTGGCTATAGGATAGTGGTGGAGTCTTCCTTCAAGGAGCTATTTTCACAATGAAAGCTTCAATACTGTGAAATTTGGAAGTCAGGTCAAAAGGTGGCCATGCAAGGCGGATTGTAGTCCTGTGGTAACCAAGGGGTGATGCCTCAAAGCCAATAAATGCTGGTTTTTGGCGGTTGATATAGGAATAAATGACTCAAGTGGTCCCGGAATTCAGGACAAAACCTCCGGTGCGTTTTGCTCTCTCAGTGCTAAGATCCCAGAACCAAATTGCAAATTTAATTGGTTTTCTAATGGCATAGAGTCTAGATAATGTGCTACATAGATAATTTCGAAAATTCCAGCATGTCTTTCCGCGTTAGTTGAAGACAAATCACACTTCCTTGCGCTTCGTATCCTTTGTTGTTATTCTCTATTTTCCAGTCCGAGGCAGTAAGACCATGCATCACAACAGAATCACGTCCGTCTCCTGAGGATATTATACCGATGTTGCGTTATGTATGAATCACTCCATATTTGAAGCATCGTTTGTTATTATGATTTATTTCTTTTTCGTGCTGTTCTAGTTATTTGAATAGCGATAATCTATACCAAATGAATTATAACTTGAAATTTGGCAGCGAGAATTGCAATAGCTTGATGGTCAATGAAACCTCACGTTGTTAGATTGAGTATTGTATAGTGATATTCTCTTTGAGGCAACAATGCGTTTAGTTTGCCTCTTTCTGAGGGTTGCTTGCGGTTTGTTAACAAAGACTATACATTCCACCACACATTCCTTTCTCATTATCCCTCTACTACTACATTCTCTCGCCCATCGTTTCGAGCTATCGTTGCAAAAATTATCACCAACAACAAGAAAAGATGCCACCAAACGTCGTCTTCCCTAGATACGCGCCCGTAGACACAGTCCCACAATCGAATCTTGTCTCTTCTTTCACCGTTCTCCGCCTCTCCGACCAAAAACATTTCCTCGCGACCCTTATTCCTTCCACCCTTACTGTTGACCCACCACCCCTCTGGAAATCCAGTGATGTCCCCCAGGTAACGACTCGCCTATCTGGAGCTCTTATTCCAACAGCGGCGCTTCCCATTTCCCGCCTGTTAAATCACCCAAACATCATATCTCTCGTAGACATCGTGCAAGGAAACGAAATCCCCGGTATACATGTAAACAGCAACACCAAGAAATACGGCGAAATCGATCGCCCCAATGATTTCACCGTCTGGGAAGATATGAATGCGGGTTGCCTCAGCTATCTCCTCCCCAGGGCGTCTGACCTTCCAGGATTGCATAATGAGAAAGCATGGCGCAAGCTTTCAGCCCCTGATTTCAATCGTCCTTCTTTGCCAGAAAGCCTATGTTGGCATGTTTTGCGCTCTGTTAGTAGAGCGTTACTCTGGCTCCATCATGGTGTGAAGGAAACAGAGGGTATCGATAGGAAGTATGTACTCCACGATGATGACTGGCACCCAATTTTGATCCGGGACGTAAGTCCGGGACAGATCTGGTTTAAGCATCCAACAAAAGGAGAGACGTATGGTGAGTGCAAGTTAGGAGGATTTCAGTGGGCGAAGGTGACAGGGTCACCGGGGGGAGCTGTTGCCAATGCAGAAAGAGTGGATGATGCAAGTGACATGAAAAAATTATATTGGGCACCTGTAAGCTTCTGTTCCTTTATTCTTTTTTGCGGAGAATACACGGGAAACGTGAACTAATGGAAATTAGGAGATATATAATAACACCCATCTTTGGACGAGAGCCTCCGAGATTTGGTCGCTAGGAGCCGTGATTTATACGATGATGACGGGGATTCCACCACCGAGAGTGCATGAGTACGAGTGGCAGATTAGTAGGATGAACGACAAGGGATACAGTAGACCAATTCGGGAACTGGTTGGGGAGATGCTGCACCCGAACAGAGCAACAAGACCAGATGCTTTTGCATTGGTTGACAGAATCGAAGATAACTGGGGTACTGTAAGCGATACAACCTTTTTTTTAAAAAAAAAAAACTACTTGTTGACTGTATTTAGTGGAGAATAAGTACAAAGGAGGGAAGAGACTTTGTGGATATAAGAGATGATTTGCGTCCTAACTCATATCTGGATGCAACTGGCAAGTAACTCTGCTTGGAAAAGGTATCTGAAGCTTAATGACGGGAAGGTCTGGAGTGCTACGATTGTCAATCCAAGCAGACTAAATATCTTCTATTTATATAGCCTGAGTTTATCATTACCACTCTTTATGTTCCAAATGATTTTTTCAAGGCTTCAACCATATAGGTGATTGCATCTCTACCTTGTTGCAGAGCTCCGTCCATAGCCAGAAATGGGTGAGGCATACCTGCCATAATTTTCAAATCAACTTCTACCCCTGCGTCTGTCAATTTCTTTCCATAAGCGACACCTTCATCCTTTAGAACATCTAGCTCCCCGACAACGATAAGTGCCGAGGGCTGTTTCTCCCACCCGTCTCTATAGAACAGCGGGCTTGACTCTGGCAACTCCCAAGTCGTAGGGTCTGGTAGATAATGTCTGCGGTACCACAACATCTTCTCGGATGGAAGTGCCGGAACAAACTCGCTGCTCTTCCAACTGGCAGTATTTTCGACCGTTGCTGTATTGTCCGTGACAGGTACTATAAGGAGCTGTACGTTGAACTTAGGTACGTTGGTTGACGAAAGCGCCTTGTGGCACACCACCGCCGTCAGGTTCCCACCCGCAGAACTACCTCCAATTGCAAATCTGTTTACGTCGAGGTTGAGAAGCTTGGAGCCTGCGGCGTGCAGCCATAACGCAGCCTCCCAGCAGTCATGAACTGCTGCCGGAAATGGATCTTCAGGTGCAAGTCTACAGAAAGTTAATTTTGAGCATGGAAGTGGAAGTGGTTGATTTACCTGTAATCTACACTCACAACTACGCATTTTGCCCTGGCGCATAGATTTGTGCAAACAGTATTTTCTGTTTCGATGTTACCTAGCACCCATCCTCCGCCATGAAAATAAAGCATTAGAGGCCAACCATTTTGAGGAATGTCCCCTTCTGGCGTAAAAGCCCGAACGACAACATCTGGTCCCTCAGTCTCCTTCCTCTTGAATGATATATCCTCTGTCTTTCCTACAGGGAGTTTTGGCCCACCACCTGGAATCAGGACCCCCGAGGTACGCGAGGCTGCAACAGGCTGCAAATGAACTTGCTGCTTATCTATAATGTGGTCGTTGTAGAATTTGGCGTAATCCGGATGGATCTTGTCTGCCACGGAGGGGTGAAGAGGATATGGAGGTTGTGCCATTGTGTAGATTCTGCGGAGGATATTTGGAACTGATGGTCAAGTAATAATGATAATGGGGAGACGTTGAACCCATACCCTATGAGTTCTACATCGTGAACTAACGTTTCTGATACGTGATGTGTACAGTAACGTAACCTTGACTGGCAATGATGGGATGAAGTGAGGTCTGAACAGTGGGGGATTTCAGGGGTCGAATTCAGGTCATTGTATGCCAAGCTTGAGCTGGAGGGAGAGCTCTGGCTCGGGTGGCCGGTGTTTGTCACACTTTATTTTAGTTCGTTACACCAAACTTAATGAAGTTTATAACCAATTTGCCATTGTATATTTCTATCAATATACATAGCGTAAAGAAGGAGAGCTGAATTAGACCACAGTAATGATTCTTATCGCCAAAACCTTAGGGTACTTCTCAAAGGTGGGAAAGGTGGGAGGAAACGACATACATCACTCCCATCAGGGATGAATGTAGGAGTAGTGCAAGCTAGCCTCCGTCTTTCGCTGGCATTGATACATTCAGTCCAAGTTCAGGCGATAACAACCGATTCAAGAGCTTTAAAACCAATTTCTTATTTCTGGATAACAAGCAAAGGAGCAGAAGGAAAAGATAACACGAGTATTGAGTCCCAGTTCCCCGTGTATTATTGGAACGGTACCCCAGCCACCACAAATCTATGGCCTATTTCACTTCCAGCGCCATTGGATTGACAAACCTTGCCAAATGGAGACGACAGACATCAAGTCTGGTGTAGCCTACTCATTGCGAGCTGAGACAACCAGTCAATTTGTGCCATTCTTGTTTTCATCGATGAGCTGCTGCAGCTTCATCTCCCATAACTCGACTTCAGCAGCAGAGCTGAATGCCAGACTGAAATGCGGCAGTTCGGTGGTTGAAAGAATGAGGTTTAACATGTTTGCCGCTATCACAATAAATATCACTGCGGATAATCGTATCAATAGGGTAATCTCACCTTTGTCCGAGTGGGAAACTCGTAGCAGATGCTCCGTTACCAAAATGGACCCCTTGAGCGTATACTCCTCATCCGTATTCTTCTTTACGAATAGAAGAATCTTAGAAAATAGAAAACAATCGAATTTTTCGGAAGATACTTCATCGAGCCGTTTGCTAACAGATATAGAGGAGTTGTGCAAGTAAAGCTCACCGAAACTATGTGGACGACATACTTAATAGCAGATCAAGATATTGGGGGAAGACTTACGCCGATGTATCCAGTCCATGCCAGTCTACAACTCGAGATTTAAGGTCTTCTAGGCTTGACATAGTTCTGTGTATGAGATTCAATACTTTTCTGGTAAAATTTGTGATCCGTAAACATCAATCGGTCCACAATTGGGGTGGACACATTTATATCTGCATTTTATAAAGTGCTCGGTCGGAAGAGGGGCTGTCATGTAAGTGAGAGGCAAGACGTATCTAATTGTATGCATAGAAGAGGCAATGCAACTCCATTTAGAACACAGTGTAACCATCCAGTCATCCTTGTCACATCCGACCTCATGCAAATCCAATTTATATGCAACTGAGCTGCCTTTTTAAACAAATTAATTAAGTATGGTTTCGCCTAGGACGCGCGTTTAATATGAATCTGATCAATGAGGTTTGTTATCGCATGTCTAATATAGAAACTGAAAGATCTCTCGTACTGTGGAATAGGGGCTTTCTAAAATTAAAGCAGTATATGGTAGAGTTCCAATGAGAGAAAACAAGAAGCATTAGATTATTGGTCCCTTAATTAATATATAGGTCTTTAACGACATGTACTTCTTCCGTTTACACGTTCTAAGGAAATGGACAAAGGTCTTGAATGAAACTCCAAAATAAGTAGGCCGTTATTCAAATCATAGGGAGTCAATCACCGGATTTATCTGAGCCACGCTGATCAATTCTTCACTTCACTCATCTCTCTTACCCCAAGGTTCAGACATGTCCCTGTTGCCTCTGACAACATGCTCCTCCATCCAACTGACAGCTTGTACAAAAGCCTGCCTTTTGGCATAAATTTCAGCACGAGTCGTCACAGCTCTCCTGACCGCAAACCCATGCTTCACATGACTGTAAAGGTTGATCTGATAAGGTAGACCACTGATCTTCAATATTCTCACTAATCTTCCTCTTTTCGTCAGTAAAAGCGACATCCTCATCCGCAGCGGCGATGCTCAGCGGTTTCGTGATTGCTTCCACCTGCACTTCTGTTGATCCAGCAGGATGTGCAATAAAACCAGCCATTACCTGGTCTCCTACAAGGGTTTCTAACACCCAATATGCACCACGACAGAATCCCACCGTGCCAATCTTGGTGCAACCACGTTGTCGAAGGTAGTCAAGCGCCTCGCTGATCGCTCGCTTCGCTTCGGTCGATGATCCCGAGTGCGTTTGCACCGTGTCTTCGATCTCTTTTCCCTCTGCCCTGACTTTACCGTTGTAGTTTGCGACAATTGTTAGAAAGCCACATTCTGCAAATTGATCTGCTCTTGAAGTTGGTCAGGAGGTAGCTCGGAAAGGGTGAATAATATCAGTACATACAGTAGTCTGGAATTGTGCCAAATCCCACCCATATCTGATAGGTAGAGAATACCCACATCTTCATGAATGGTAACTCCATGTGCTTCAGCTATATAAACTGGGTAATTGGCTAAGATTTGGTCTTGGTGAATAGGATCTCCTCTAAATCGTCGCTTAGCAAGGTTCGCAATCAATTCGACATGTTATTTGAACATACTCGTGTTGCACACCTACTTTGAAGTTAGTTTTGTAGGTAAAGAATTTTTTTTTATCTTACCACCTGCATAACATTCAGCGCACGGAGGTAAGGCAGCCATGTTTTTCCTTGTGCTTGCTTGTGTCTCCTGGAAGATTCGTGATCTGTCTATGCTAGTTGCGTGATATAAAATTCGGATAAATGTACGAAGTAGAGTAGATTAAACAATTGCTTCTAAAATATTTGGAAACAAAGAGAGATTTGTTTCTTATCATATAGTAAGAAATCATAATTGTGCGATTAGTTTAATAGTCAAAAAAGTAAGACGGGTTAATATAGGACCTATCCACCTCTCAATGAGAAGTGGCACTCGCCCGAACAGGAACATATTAGCTGTGGCCCAAGCTTCCAAGGATTAAATAAAAATCTTTCGGAACTTCTAGGTATACTAAAAATAGATTCTATCAACCTCAACATGTCAAGAATATTAACATAATCACGTGACAGTATGATAATTTTATGGATCACATAATTTAATTTGATGTTTTTGTTTTCAATATCATCCGTCTTGCGGGTTTGAGGTAACTGGGAGAATCCATACTGATAAAGGCTGGAGGTTGCAGGTAGGAAAGTCGCTTTGGATACCATTTGCTGTCCCAAATTAGGCGACGGAAAATCAAAGAACCGGGTTTGAAACTGTCATCTCAACATAACCTCAGCATACGTCAACAACAAAGGAAACCATTTCAGCTATGCATGAACAGAAATTTTATAGATATACTCATGGTTATTGAGAAAGGGTATCAATATGCCCATATCTCTAGAGAACGGTGTTCGGGGCAGAGAGGATGGAAATGGTAACAGCTGGCCTGAAAGGGGGAACATTGGAGAACGTGACATACCGCAAGAAGAAACAAGCCGCGTCGGTGCGACTCATTTCAAAGATCAACTTCAACAGGCTTATGAGAAGAACTCGCGTTTAGCTGTCCAAGATGTTCACCAACTTCCTTCACCATCACCGACCCCCTCTCCTCGGAGTGCTTCACCGTCTTTGGTCATCACAGATAGCTCAATAGAGGTGGGCAATGGTGGAACGTTTTCACCCAGATCCCGGGGGAACAGTCATTCTGAATCGTATGCAAAGTCGCGACAGAACTTTGGATCGGGTGTTATTGAG
>Ga0247734_1000576_pt1 | contig 31183 bp, 29 predicted proteins | sample UWRJL103311B2_FD_180933 | JGI IMG/M metagenome (GOLD analysis project Ga0247734, IMG submission 180933) | Plant litter microbial communities from Arlington Agricultural Research Station in Wisconsin, United States - UWRJ-L103-311B-2 | ecosystem: Environmental > Terrestrial > Plant litter >...
AGTAGAGGCTGATACCCAACAAATGGAGGAGCAAACAGGAGATGTGGGAGGATTTTCGCCACCTACAACCATAATCAGTCCACCCAGTCCTGAAGGATCGGAGAAGAAACCTATATCCTTGGACGATTGAATGAGCATTACGGCTATTGTGCCTGTTAATATTAAGTTCTTCCCCCAGAGAAGCGCATTTTTCATGGGAGGAAATTGAGCTTCCTTCGTTCCTTGGAACTTTTTGGAGGTGTACTCGAGGAACCGACAGATTAAGACGAGTATATGCATTCCTCCAGATGATAGTGTAGTTATAAGATGACCTAGGGCCTGTATGATGACGATGATGCCCAAACTTTTCTGCATAGCGAGAGGCGTGCGGCTGTCTTTATTCGAGACTTGAGTCCCATAACTTCGAATGCAAAATAATAATTGTAATTAGTTCATCGTCTCTTTCTATTTCGCGTAATCTTGAAGTGGTGAATCCCGAGCCTCGTTTGGCTTTAGTTCTCTCGACGCGGTGCTTTAAATTCACATATTCCTCTCGCGCTTTTTAGGTCCTATGTCTTCTATATTTTCCCTCTCAGCGTCATTCAATAATTGATTAATTGGCCACAACGTCGTCTAAAATCACTCCGATTTCTAATACTCTCTTCGTCACACTCTGGGGGTTTCCAAAGTGCAGCAACATAGTTTTTGTTGCACTTTCGAAGTATCCTCCCCTCCAAAGACACTACCCCCATCACCTTAAGCCCAATATTCACTTTGCTGCGATACCCCTAACGAAATTGAAGAGCCTCACAACCGCAGGTTGCCTAGAAATTCATACTAAGGCTCAATTGCCAAGGATTAGCATCTCCATCGTTCCTTCTTATTCAAAGCAGGTAAGAAATTCTGCAGTGCCACTATATCATCTGTGATCACACCAGACACGCAGATCCGTCTGAATTCTTGCCTCAGAAACAAATTACTGACCTGAGAAGACTATAGGCGAAGTATGGCACCCCCTTTCTCCCCCCTTTCGATATAAACCCACTGATTTCATACCTTCCAAAGCGGTCGTCTTTACTGACTAATTTCGACCTCCTACTCACCTTTGGATGCTATTTATCGGTTTCAGGTCTCAATCAGAACGAGAGCGCTCTTAGATCTCTATACTGCCAAGCGGCAAAGTATTAAAATGGCTATTCTAAAGCAGGATAACAACCAGGTCGAAGTGCGCATCAAAAATACCACCAGCAACACCTACTACGATGAATACGTCAAAACTGACAGACGTGAGGAAGAGGAATCCGTGAATGCGAACGATACATTGTCGGAGAGCCAAATGCTACCTACTCAATTGAGGTAACCCTGAAGGAGGGATACGACATTGGGAGCTACAAAAGAGTTCGCGCTTCTTTGTACGCTTTCAATATCTCCAATTCAAACATTGCTTATGCAACAGCGAAAGTGGATGACATTATAGAAAGTGGCAAGGATATCAAATTGATCATCGATAAAGTATCATCGCGTTTTGGCCGGGGTCATTTAGCTTTTCAGCCTTTGAGTGTTGGTGCGTACCTTAATTCCTTGATCTCACATATTTTCATGTTGACTTTACTTTTAGATGAGGATTTGGAAAAGTACCCAGGTAGCAATGAAAGAAAATCCAAGTTTGGGGAGAAATTTACTATCTGCATTTCAAGAGTCAGCGGTTCCCGTCGAAAGACTAAGACAGAATTAGCAAACTCAGTAATTCATGCAGAGAAATTACAGAGTGTGTTGTTTCCCAGAGACAAATCACTCAAACGGAAGACAGATAAACACCATTTTAAGGAACTTGGAGTTACTCTAGGAGTTGGGTAAGCACATACTCTTGTAAACGTAGGCTATCGCCCTTAGCTGATATTCGGTAGTCTAGTTGGAGAAAGCATGTCTCCTTTTCAAAACGGCAAATCTTACATAATAAAGGATAAATCCACGGGACTCAAATTCCATTTCTCCACTCATACCTTAAGTAATATTCTGATTACAACAACTTACTTCAGGACAATTCTAACTTACGTTTAGACTTCCTTGAACGCACTCATATTGTCAAATATCCGCCCCCAGCTCATGCTTATGCTTGGAGTTGTCTGACAGAAACGGAACGGAAGCTAGCATTAAAGGATCTCCAATCTATTAACAAGAGATATGTTCATGATCAAAACGAAAAGGAGTCTGGGACATTACTCCCAATGCCGGGGAAAACATACGAGGAGAATGACCCAAATGAATGGCGTGCTTGGTCATCGATGAAAGACCATGAGAGAGCGAAAGCCTACGAAGAATTGCAGGCAAGTAAAGGTTGCCTATAGCTGCTGAGATAATTCTGACATAACTACCGCAGAAAGCAAACCACACTTTTGAAAAGGAATGGAAGGCGCAGAGAGAGCCTCGTAAGAGCTCATGCCTCAAATCTGAACAAGCAAAAGGAACCCTGATCAAAATTGAGGATGATGATAGTCCGCAGCCGTCTATTACCCCAGCGAACAGTAGCAATAACAGGAGCTCATCTTCGCGATCCCCAGAGTCAAATGATGCAAGAAAACTGGTTGATAAGATAGCTCACTTTCAAGGCGTGCAAGCCTCAGCTTCCATCACCACACAAAATCAACAACTCCAACAATGTAATGCTCGGAATATCGAGGAACAACCAGGCGCCGGTGAATCTATGCTGTCTTTGCCTTCTGGCATTGTGGAAGGCACCAATAATTCTCAGAAACTAATCAGTCACAAAAGCAGCACAGTTTCCTCAGCGCACCGTATTAATTATCTCGCTACTTTTAATGGTCCTACAAACACCGTCAATATCCTCGGAGAACCAATGGCTTCAGGTGGGCTGTCTTGTATGCCAGCGACAGAGACAAACGTTCCACTAGCGAAAGAACCCAAACCCAAATTACTGACACCGCCTCCAACCTCTGCAATCAAGAAGGAAGCATCGGTCACTCGAGGAACCCTTCCTTCTGGCTCTTCAAAGCGATTTAAACAAGAAATTATCGAAATCGGTTCAAGTCCTTCACCTCCAAGACGAATGATTAAGAGGGAGGTGGTCGAACTTGAGTATTTTCCCTCGCCTCCCGCCAAGAGGTACAGAAGTTGTCCTAAGGTCAAGGTAGAGAAGCTTGAATTAAATGAGGTTGAGATCCAAAACCTTGAGGAAGAGAAAAAGAAGATTGAAGCACAGATCGAGGAGGCACAGTACCTTGCAAATCTGAAAAAACAGAGAGACGCTATCAACGCGAAACTTGAAGCTGTTCGTAGTCAGCAGCGTTACCATTGAACTGGCATGCCTTGTCCTACATACTCGTCATCTTTAGGATGGAAATTAAAGAAGCATCTGGCGTTTTCCAGTCGGGACAAGGTATGTCCTGATGATACGTAGGTCAACACACTTTCATCGGGTCCGCTGGTAATTTGCATTTTTGGGCACTGACTCAACTTCTTGATCGACTACCTGGGAGATCCAAAATCCGAAAGGTTTACTTAGTGCGTAGCATAACGAAATGGCTGGCTATCATAAGAAAGAAAGTGCGAGGATATTCAACGTGGTGACTTATACCTCCTCCTTTTTCGTCATTATACCAGATGGACAGTATATTTTCTATCTTGGAATCAAAAGCCAAGATACTTAGTCGAGCTAGCAACTACCCCCATGGGTTTCAAGTGCTACCAGCATAAAATCGATATCATCAGAAAAAAGTCCTCCTTCCTTAATCGAACTCCATGTGCAATCATGACTTGAATCACTTGCTCCCAACCTATCTCTTCATATATTGTAGAAAACAAAATAACTGAATATATCAACAGACAATATGCTCGTACTTGGATGGTAAGCAGTTAGGTGCAGTACAAGTCGCCATACTTACATCGACAATAGCAGCCCACTGACAGCCCGATCAACAACATTTTAACTTCAACACCAAATCAAAATTATCCAGGTACGATTTTAGGGTTGGCTTTGGACTTTAGAAATATCTGGGAAAGCTTTCCAGAGCCCAATTCCAAAATATGTGTTCACGTGACCTTATAGAGCTTGGGAGAAGTGGGTGATCATAATTTAGCCGGAATAAATATTCCTAAGACTTCGTAGTTCGGCATCTGCTCAACTTCCCCGCTGCAATACTTTGTTAGTGGGGGAAAAGACGCATATTATGCAAGCTGCTTCGGGTATGACCCATTAGGTAGCGGGTCAAATCAATATATATAACCAAGTACGGTAAATTTTGCATTTCCAATATACAACATTCACATTTCCTCGTCTGTTATAATTATGGTGACTACTAGTGCCACTGAAAACTCTGAGAGGGTGGGACGTCTAGCCTTGGGCTACAATGAAAAACATCCTTTCTCCCAAGTCAATATTACAGACCGGGCCTCAGTGCAGGAACTTCTAAAGACTCTACTAAATCCCCTTGAGCCTCACTTCTCACCATTAAAGGCACGGGTCAGGGTACCTGGAAATACAGCCGTTCGTTTTGATAACACGGCCGCCGAGATAGAGGGAATATGCCGTCCTATGTGGGCTCTTGGAAGCTTACTAGCTGGCGGAGGTACTTACGAAGGAACCCAATGGTGGATTCAGGGACTTAAATCAGGAACTGACCCAGAGAGTCCGGAATATTGGGGAGATCCAAGAGACAACGATCAGCGGATGGTCGAAATGTGTCCGTTGGGCTTTACGCTGGCCGTTGCTCCAGTATTTTGGGAATCACTCTCTGAGAAAGAGAGAGGTAATGTTGAGGCTTGGTTAGGTAATTCGATTAATGCTAAAACGTAAGAGAATTGCATATACACCTCATCCTCGTTTGTTAACACCAAGAAAGCATGCCCAACACAAATTGGCTCTGGTTCAGAGTTTTTGCCAATTTGGGTCTAAAGAAGAATGGGGGTAAATATTCCCAGGAACGGATTGAACAGGACATCATTCATTTGAACTCCTTTTTCCGTGGAGATGGCTGGTCCAATGATGGGCCTGAGGGAATCTGGCAACAAGACTACTACAGTGGGAGTTTTGCAATCCAATTCTTGCAGCTATTGTACGCCAAACTTGCAGGAGATGATGATCCAGCCAAAGCTGCGGAATTCAAAAAGAGAGCCCAAGATTATGCGTTGGACTTTATCTATTATTTCGACGAGGAAGGTCGTGCTATTCCGTTCGGCCGAAGTGTTGGCTATCGTTTTGCTATGGCTTCATTCTGGGGTGCTCTTGCTTACGCAGATGTTGAACTCCCAGCACCATTAACTTGGGGAATCGTGAAAGGGCTGCTTCTGCGAAATCTACGCTATTGGCAAACACAAGACCAGATATGGAGTTCTTCCGGCACGCTCACAATTGGGTACTGTTTTCCGAATATGTATATGGCAGAAAACTACAATTCTCCGGGGAGTCCAATGTGGGCTTGCTTGGCCTTCTTATGTTTGGCAGTGCCGGAAAACCACCCATTTTGGACCTCGAAGGAGGAACCATACCCAACGGAACAGCTCGCAAAGATCAAGGCATTGAAGCATCCTGGTCATATTATCAGCAGTCTAGGAGGGCATCGGATGCTCCTTTCCTCTGGCCAGGCATGTAGTTATCCTATGAAAGGTACGCATGCCAAATATGGGTCTTTTGCGTATAGCAGTGCATATGGCTATTCAGTACCTACTGGTTGTTTTACACTTGAGCAATTTGCCCTTGCCTCTCAGCTTGGGTTATCAGATGACAATGGTGAAGTATGGAAGACTCGTCGCCTCTGTCAGGAAGCTATTATCGAGACCCACGAGGACCAGCCTGTGCTAAAGTCAATATGGTTGCCTTTCCCTGATGTTAAGATCAAGACTTACCTCCTTCCTCCGGTTGAAGCTACTCCAAACTGGCATCTCCGCATCCACAAGATTGAAGCTGGTCGAGAAGTTATGACGGCTGATGGCTCTTTTGCAATTCGTAATGAGAGATATCCCGACGGCCGGTACCTTGATCTGTATGATACGAAAACACATCAGGGGACCTTCCCTAAGATCATCGGTAACTATGATCTTAATACTCCTGAAGGCATCGCACCAGGTTCAAAAGGTGCATTCGCAGTGTCAGGGGCTGGTGCTGTTGGTATCATTTCGCTGGAAGAGGGGAGCCAGCGTACTGCTATGCTCGTCAATGCGGATCCCAACTCAAACCTCGTTGAAAGCAGGACAGTTATCCCAACTCTGCAGCAAACGCTAAGAAAAGGTGACACGGTGTGGTATGTAACTGGAATCTATGCAAAGCCTTCTGGGAAGGGTGTATTGCCCGAGACATATCTCGATGGCTGGGAGCATAGACCAACAATCCCTCAATGGTTATTGGATGAGATATGTGCGGCTTAGGCATCTAATAAAGCTCCTGTAGTATTCATTTACCAGCATCACTCCAGCGAAGTTCTAGCATATGAATTAAGTTTGTTATGTTATATATTACTAGCCTACACTATACATATCATTGCTGTTAGCTTTGTGTGGAGATGTAGTACTACTACGTTGCGATCCAGGTATCAAGTGCTGATTTCGTATTTAAACTTATCAAGTACGCGGACATCAGATATAAAGGATATCGTCGGACGCATTTGTCGATCCAACGAAGTCTTGAGGTTGTTCTCATATCAGATCTGACGTGAGCTCTTTGCTTATTTCACTAGCCATTAGTTCAGATAACCCAATAATAACATCATACAACTACTTCTTACATGGCATAAATAACCTGTATATGGCACAGCAACATCCAATTGCTCGACATTAGTTTGTAAGCTGAACTAGTTTCAATGAATGGTATCGCAGCAAACTGTCATGGTAACTGCACAGGCATATACTATACTGTCTGGCAGATGTGATTTAGATAATTGCCCTATAGCATGCCCCAATAATCAAATTCTGAGTTACCAGACCTTCTCTTTCTTTTCCAAATGCCATTTTGAAAGCTATTTCAAAGGCAAAAGTGTGGATGAAAGTTGCTTACCTAAGTTTACCACCGTATCAGATCAAACTTCCACTAGCCCGGATTAGTATTTGATCTCCAACCATCATACGTGGAGTAATCCATGGTATAATTTTCCAGAGTCAGCACGACTCGCTTAGCTTTCTCTTTCAAGACTTACGAGACGTAGTGGATACAGTAATTACCGTTACTACAGTATCAGCAGAAGGAAAGGAGGAAAGGAAGAAAAGGAGGAGAGGCTGCCACAGCCATTGGATCGTCTCCATGCTGACCCCGGCACTACCCCGGTTTTGTGTGGCGTGATTGTGAATGCGGGGATAGTTCCCTCCATAAAGCACTAGCCACTAGCGGAGACTAACCTTTCCTTACAATACATACAACCCACTGCAACTACATTTCTCCGCTGTCCGCTGCCACGATTTGTGCTGCAGGCCAAGCAATCAGCAAGTGGAACTTTAACTTTTAGACATTAGCCAGGGCTCCAATAGATGGACTTTAGCCGGCCCCTGACCACCCGATGGTGGCAGAATAGAGTAACGATACATTATACCGGAGCTTCATCGGGCGATGGGACTGGAGGAATCTCAACCGTCGAGTTTATCCGCCTATTGTCAAGCATGGATCACCACCATCTGATACCTCGGGGCTATCGTCCTTTGAGCACCGTTTGTGCATATCTTTGTTTCCCGGTATCTTGGTATCACAGATTAACCTTGGCCATTACCTTAATAGAAAGCATGTTCTCCTCGTGTTTCTTCCCTGCCATATCGTTGCCAGTTGTTGCGATACTCTCGACCTGGCCTTTTCAAATATATGTTAGCATCTTGGACTTTGAGCCGACAGTAGACGAAAAAGAACTGCAGGATGGGTTTACTTCAGCGGGTTGTAAAAAATGAGGCAATGAAAAATGACCCCCCTGAAATCTACGGATGGAGGGTGTTTGCATTGTCCTTCTCTGCTTGTTTTGGAGGCATGTTGTTTGGTTGGGATATTGGAAGTATTGGGTGAGTTGCTTACTATACCATTCTATTATGAGTAACCAAAACCGTTCAAATTCACTTTGTTCGGCTAATTCAGAGTTATTGAGGAGCCAGTCCCATCTTCTAGAATGCAGAGATACAGTACTAACCTGAACAAAGTGGAATCATTATTATGCCCGCCTTCATTAAAAAATATGGTCTTACCCCTGGTAAAACTGCTGCTGACCTCTCCGGCAACATCGTGAGCACCCTTCAAGCAGGGTGCTTTTTTGGTTCCCTCGGTGCATATTGGATTGCCGATAAATATGGTCGAAAGCCATCTCTTATTACGGCCGCTTTCACTACGATATTAGGTGTTGTTATTCAAACTTCTTCTGATGGCCACATACCTGCACTTTATGTTGGACGCCTTGTGGCTGGTTTTGGAGTAGGAGCTGCAAGCATGCTTACTCCACTATACGTTTCGGAAAACGCTCCTCGAGCAATTCGTGGTGGCTTAACAGGATTATACCAACTCTTCATTGCCACTGGTGTCATGCTTTCGTTCTGGGTCAACTATGTTAGTTATATTTTCCAGATTCACAACTCTCTCCCAGATCCGTCCCCCAACTAGCAGCAGGTGTAGATGGAAATTTAAGCTACAAGTTCAAGACTAACTGGCATTTAGGGATCGCTCCAACAATTCACTGGTAATGCTACATGGCAAGTTCCATTAGCACTTCAAGCTCTTCCTGCTGTGTAAGTAACATGGCCGTATTTGAAGACTCCACTCACCATTATTAGGGCGCTGTTGGTCGGTATTCTTTTGTGCAACGAGTCACCTAGATGGCTCGCCAGACAAGATAATTGGGAAAAAGCAACAGCGGTTCTCTGTCAAGTGACAACCCTTCCAGCAGACCATCCATATATCAAGATGGAGCTAGAGGAAATGGCACAACAACTTGAAAATGAACGCCTTATTATTGGAGGCGCAACATTCTGGGACCTGCAGCGAGAGATGTGGACCATCAAAGGGAACCGCAACAGAGCATTACTCTCCATCGGTCTCATGGTCTGTCAACAAATGACCGGCACCAATGCTATAAATTACTACGCCCCCAAGATCTTCCTAAATCTGGGTATCAAAGGCGCGAAGACGGGATTGTTTGCTACTGGTATATACGGAGTTGTCAAAATGGTGACTTGTGCAGCATTTCTTCTCTTTGTGGCTGATTCTCTTGGACGGAGACGTTCTTTGCTCTGGACATCCATTGCACAGGGTTGCGCTATGTTTGTCATTGGATTTTACGTGCGTTTCCTTCCTCCTATTGAGGGCCAGCCTATCCCTCCTGTTGGATACTTTGCGTTGGCTTGTATCTTTTTCTTTGCAGCATTCTTCCAGTTCGGTTGGGGACCCTGCTGCTGGATCATCGTATCTGAGATTCCAACTGCCCGACTACGTGCATTGAATGTCGCTATCGCCGCCTCCACGCAATGGTTGTTCAATTTTGTCGTCGCACAAGCTGTGCCTCGAATGCTCAACAACGTGGGCCGTGGAGGTTATGGCACTTACTTTATCTTCGGCGCGTTCTGTTTCTCCATGTTCTTCTTCGTTTGGTTCTTGATACCCGAGACCAAGGGCATGAGCCTCGAGCGCATGGATGATCTCTTTGGTGTTACAGAAATTGCAAAGCAGATGGCTGATGAGGAGACTGCACCACGAACTGAAACAACTAGAACTATTCAAGAGAAGCAGCAAGCTCAGGAATCGACAGCAGATGTTCCTGTCACGAAGGCCAAGGATGTGCCAACTCAGGAGAACATTGAAAATGTAGGAAACAGGACTTAAGATATTCATGAGCTACCGATGGGTTGGAATGGCGTTCATTAGACGTTAAGTGTAATAATGTTCCGTTTGGTGAAGCAGATTAATGAATAATGGAATTCTCTAAGATTATTTTGACCAATATCTACTTGTGCAAAGCCAAGAGAATTTAAATGACTTGAGTGCCTTTAGGATTCTTATGCTGTACCTACCATCGTGAAACATCAAGGGATGTCAAGTCATATGAAAGTACTTGCTTCAAAAACCATCGTAATATATGGCAATGGCTCGCTTAACATACCCTTAGAAATGCTTATAGTTAAAAGCATCTCACATTATATGAAATATTCGTGGTCCATGAAATAATTCGTCTTATCACAAGGTAAATTCATGAGTATTAAATCAGAGTTTAATGGAATGCACCACTTAAAGGGCTAGGACGGTCTGCTACTCATAATCGAGTTATTAATATAGAAGTTATTTAAAATAGTGTTCAATAGCAGGTCCTCTTAGAAATAGGAAAGTCTGCCATTTAGATACGAAAGATAAGTTTCCAGTTAAATAACATTATGACCACGACGATTCGTTCAGGATTTAGTGAATTTACCCGTCATGCAACAATATTCACCACGAGAATCTACCACGAGAATCGAAAAGTATTGCAAAAATCGATCCCTTTGAGATGTTCCACCTTCGAATCATAAGGCTACGCTATTACCGAGATGTTGAAATCAATTAGCGTTATATGACGCTTCTAAGCTACTGGCTGATGAATTGAAGATGTTAGAGGTGCTCTTACTAGTTGCTATATTAGGTCACTTTTCCTCTAAACTGGTGACAGTTGGGACGATGATTGAGTCGCTTACACTTGCAAGAGCAGAAGAAGCCACCAAAACACCCGGTTTGTAGATACCGAACCTGGTGTGATCTGATAAGCGAGTTTTTGGCCAGTTACGACCATTTATATATCCTTTGGAAAAGATATCGAAGACGGCGAAGACAGTCCAGAATTGAATTCGGCCTTCCGAATTTTGCTTGCTATTCAACCGAGTCATGGATTCTTCAAGTCGTCCAGCGCTCTAGGCGTTGTCTTTCACCACTGACTCTAGTTGGCGGAGAACTAGTACCATCCTTTGCCAGAAAGCTTTGCTTCAATACCGGTGATTGATAAATACCTGGGGTGTGGTGAGGGAACGCAAGAAATTCACCAGTGGTCGGCCTGTCAAATGTATGGTCCATAGTTTCCAACAGCAAACACAAGGTTTCTTTTTGCCCACTGCTCTTTCTCTATAGGTAACCAAGTTAGCAAATATTCGATGATGGAAAACTTGGAATGTGAGGTTGTGGTAACAAACATTTTTCACAGCGTAGCTACTCTAATACCTAAGTGTGCCTTTGGACAGAAAACAATATGTATGACAAGCTCTGTGCATATATCAATGAGTTTTGACCAGAATGGCATTGGGTGCACAGAACTGAACACATTTCCCGCAATGTGCTTATTCCAGTAGGTCCTGACTAGGTATCCTGCTATTGCACCTCATTCTGAATCATGCACACCAATATTTGCCCAATATCCGATCTATGTCACCTTGTTCCCCTGCTTTGAGGATGTGTGTAGGTAAGAGATCAAACATGTGTTTGAAAAGTGCTCCTAAACCAGCCTCTGTCAAGTGTGCGCTGTGTTGCTCAATTTTAGGCAGATACTAGACCGCTCTGGCATCGAAGACAAGTACTTAAATGTTAGTTCGGAAAGGATATTGAGACTTATTTGAATGTATGACACGTAGCACAGTATTCCTTTTCCTTGAGGGAAGGAATGTATACTTTAACACTAGCCCCTGGACAAGACACAAGCCTAGAAATGATATTTACAGAAGATACCGAACTACATAGATTAATATAGATTGTACATATGTGAGAACCATCATATTCCATCTAAGAATGATGGCCCCTCTTTGTGGATGTGCTTTTCAAAGCCGATAACACCAGTCCACATGTCTACACTACATAATATCAGTATCACGCTTGCTACCTGTACGAGGATACTAACCAAGTATGATACCCTCAAGATCAGCCTAGCCGTGACATCTGGGTGCAATACATAGCGTACACCATGGATTCTAACCGCGGATAATCGTATCACGAGGTTATAGAAGCTTCATTATCAGGAGCGCTGTCCCCCCCCTTAACACCACCCAAGAGAGCCGCTCGCCCAACATCACTTTTAAAGATATCCACGGCACAACTTACTTCTACAAAATCTTCGAGCTCTTCACTAACTGTTTTCAGTTTCTCTTTCACTGATGCCACCCCTTCTAAGAAAAATCAGTAAGGCAAATTTGGTGTTGGGAGATACCCGTGAGATGTGGAGCTGTCTTGGGAGCTGTGAAAGCCTGATGTCAATGGTAGCTTAGCACAGTACTTCCAAGACAGCTTCATTCCCAGTATTCCTTGCAAAAATGATATTGCGATATGAGAGTTTAGATTTACCAAATCCGACAATGTGTCTTGCTGGTGCTGGTAGAAAATGTTAAAATGGTTGCTCAGTAAAGTGATGGTTGGTAAAAGAAAAGAAAAGCCCCCCCAAGAGCTTTTTACTCTGAGAAAATGTCTTAGTTTTCTCTTTCGACATGATCTGAGGGTAAGCAATTCTTGAGACGTAAAGTATGCACGTTTGCCTCAAGGCGTCGACTTACGATTTTCATGCCCTCCAATCGCCGTCAAAGCATGGACAGCTTCCATTACTAGTCTGTCTTTTGCTTCGTTCGATAATTTTGGGTACCGTGACACAATTTTGTCCCCTCCGCTTTTGCCTTTCACGTCACTGATTCTGGTTTCCGGGTTTAGATTGATAACGTTTGTCAAGATGTCCCTCAATCCCGGGGCTGGATTATTATGACTATCGTACTGCGGTAGTTGAGGCGCAAATATGATTTTGTTTGAGAGAACCGGAATCTCCTTGTTCGGTTGAACTATTGTCATTTTGATGTTGAACGGAGCAATCTCATAAGCCAGTGAGTCGCAATATCCTTCTAAAGCCCAAGTTGAGGCACAATACATCGGCATACCCGGCGTTCCAATGTGTCCCGATATCCCAGTGAGAACAATTATATGACCGGTATTTTTTTCGCGCAGAAGTGGAAGGGTTGCTTTGATGAAGTTGACTTGACTGAAGAAGATGACTTCAAATTGGTCTCGGACCAGATTCTGTGTTGCTGGAGAGGTAGATAGTTCCTCTACTGTACCTACAACAGCTGCAGACAGTTGTTAGAGTGCCCTATTCATGACAGTAAAGTCCAGAAAACAAACCTTCAGATGTACAACAAAGTAGAATGTCAATTCTCCCAAACACCTCAACAGCTTCTGCAACTGCTGCCCCACACTGCCCCATAATCCTCCCGTCACATCTAATGCCCCGTATTCTATCCTTCCAGCCTTCTCTGTCCTTCTTCGTACTCTTACACTCGTTTATCAGTTCTCGGAACTCCCTACTTCTTTCGTCATCCTCAATTTCATGCGGGGGCAACCCCGCAGCCACATAATCACCGTGAGACAGCAGCAACCTGATCAAGCGGACGATCAGAGGAGACAAGGCAGAAGTCATAAACCATACCCGGGGCGAGTTGTGGGTTGCTATTATACGTCAATGCCAATTTGGGGTATGGGATTCTGAACCAACGTACGGAAGGATGCAGCTGGAAGCGTAAGATTTTGCGTGTTCGCTTCGGACTTCTTTCGCTCAGCCATTACGGCTCGGACAAGTCAATCGCAAGTTAAGAGTCTTCATGAAGACTTCGTAGCATACCCAAACATAGGTGCTGGTTTGTAGCAGAGTGTCTGAGGTGCGAGGCTGAGATGGTTATGTATTGATGATGTCGGCAGATCCGGAGCAAGGCTGAGAATTGTAGCGCCGTCGGCAAATACCCACCCAATCGGGATCTACAGTGCAACCCGAGATTGTGTTGGCGGACCTTTTTATCAACAATATAATCTCTGTTGATCATCAGTCATTCAAGCTCAGGCATCACATTCACGGTTTCATTTAGTTTAGCATCTATGCTTCGAAGCCGTAATATAGGAGATATCATTACACTAGTTAGATAGTTGGTTGGAGCGCGTAGAATTATGGGACGATCTCTTCGACAAGCCGAGCACACCCGCTTACATAAGGCACAATCCTCGGCACTAGAGGTTGAGTTTTGAGATATCTTTCTATTTAACAGTTGGAAATGGGGGACCAAAATAACAGTTCTAGTGATAGAGAAAGTCGTAATGAGAAGTCTAATAAATTGGATGCGGAGGAAATACACTTTAAATCTACTACTTTGATCTTGAGTTTAGCGAAACCCAAGTCTCACTATCTGTAACCTTGATATTTCAAAGAATTATGACTCATTTGAACATATAAGTTTTCGAGAGACTCTTGGCTATGATTAACAAAGTACCCTTCTAGCATATCTTCAATGTTGCCTTCTTCTTCATGCGTTCCAAAAACTTGTTGTCCTGGTCGTCGTTAATAAGGTCTGGGTTCTTTAAAGGCCAAACCGAGCCAACCACCTCGTGACCTTTCCTCTTGAATCTAAGCGCCGCTACTGCTATGTGATTAATTCAGCTGCATGGATTATGGCTAATCTAAATCCACGTTGAAAGCAGTGTAACTTGATATCTGGTGCCTGTGTCAAATATAACCATCAGCCGGAAAGGTATAGGAGCCTGCCAGCTCAAGACGAACTCCTGCTCCGAGCGGCTACCAACTCCACGGGATAACAAGCATGAGGTGTATCAGAAGTGCGATCATGGGATTGAATGCATTGTATGCTCGCCAAATTGTGAGAAGTAGAGAATGGAAGAAAGCGGCAGAGAGAACGGTTGTGCTGTCCGGCTTTAAAAGAGCATGGCGGCATAATGCAATCGGAACTTATTTAGTGAACAACTAAGAAAGTTCTTGAGTATGGTTAAGACCACATCAGAAATCTTGACATGGGTAGGGCTGCGCTATTTTCCAGTAAATGGGATTTAAGACAGCCTCGAAGAAAAGCGGCGAAACGAATCAATATGCCTACACCAGTGGATTCCCTATGATGAAATCAAGACCAACACCCGGACTACGAGTGGCCTAGAAACATACGCATCTTGGAAAAGCTGTCATCTCCCTTAGGGGCTGCTATCGTGGATGCGTTGCATGAAGGTGTCACAACGTATAAGCTGGGTCAAGGATGCCTATAGCAGGATGGAAGTTTTGATAGGCTTGACGAGGGAATGGTGTGCCACATCATCCTTGGTTTTGGACGAGGTGGATGACTTAATAGTGTTCCCAATTCCAATGATACTGCATCAGGACTACTGTACAATATCGGGCCTGCAACGTAGCCAGTAGTCGAGAAATTCAGCCTCGACTTCTTTCTTAAACTCGATGTGTTGGTTTTTCTTGTTCCTGGGCCTCCGAGGGTCTTTGCTTTCGGGGCTCAGATCCAATCTTTCAGCTAGTTTTAGTCGCTCGGCATATCCTGATTGATCTGCCTTGCATTGTGTAGCCTATGAGGAACAGTAGGTGTGGAAGATGGACAGCCTTTTCCCCTCCGACTTACGGTATGCTACATTCTGAATGCAGAAGAACCTGAGGTTACAGTGAGTGCTCATTGCATACCGAAAGAATTTTGGTAGCGAGAAACGCAGCATAACATTTGGATGCCGAATAGACTGCAACTTGCGAGCCGTGCTTCTGGTCCAGATCCTCTCCCCCATTGCGGTTGTCCAAATGGAGAGGCTGGTAACGATAGAATTAAAAAAAAGGGTATATGATAACGACAGGAGATCGCAATAATTGCCAGACTCTAAAAAACGTGCTTTGGAGGAAATCTGTGACGACAGACTTGATAATTGGGGGCTTGACTTGACGGTAGCGTTCCCTGAAGGCTGAGAGACATGAAAACTCGGACAATTTCTGCCAGTGATACTTGTTGACATGACATAAAAGTCAGGTACATAAGCTTCACCACATGCGAACATATTATAAGCAATATAAAATAAAGTGCCTGTCAAGTGCCGACCGGGACTGCGGGAAATGTGGATACCAACCAAAGGATCAAGTCACCGTGAGATTCTGGCGGAAGTCAATTCATCCACAAAGAGCCTGAATTGCCACCCGATTTCCGAGCCCATACAAGAATGTTTGCTGGAGTCATCATGCAGCGTGCCCTGATATTCCCAATAGCTCATGCAAATCCTGCCCCCTAACCCACAGGGAACTAGCCAGCATACCGTGAAGTTCTTGCAGGAAGGGAATGGGAGGGTTGAATGGTGGAAAAGTCGTGTGGTAGGATCATCGTCCGTGACTGGAGAAGTACCGTTTGGCTGAAATCTGAAAGGCTGCTCCGTTCAAGCGAGCAACCTTGCGTTGGTTCGGCCGATACGACATTGGCTGTGGCGCAAGATCACCAGGGGAATAGAGGCGAAAGCACTGTGATATTATTATCCCAGCCCCTTAAGATGAACACGACAGGGTTTGGCACATCATCAGGATGACGAAAAGTTGGGCTACGAGCTCCCTCGCGGTTAACTAGGACCGTGTAGCCAAAAAGGAGAATCATCGGATAAGTCTGATTGTCTGTGATATCGTACACGGTGGGAACTGCTGATTGCCAGATGACAAGAACAGGTTGAGCTTCTTTTTTCCCTTGCCTTTTTTTGAAGCGTTTCAAACCCCAAGAGAAGAAATTATGGATGGTACCTGTGGATGGAAAATCAGTTCTGTAAGAAACCTGAAACCTGTGCGTCGAGGTATACGGAAAATCATATAAACAAACCCACCAACCTCCATTCACTTATCTTCAGCGATTAATCCGCTGCTAGACGTGTGTTCTGAACCTCTAATCAATATCCACCAGATTCGTAGACAGAGTCGTTGAGGCACTCAAAACACAAGCTAATAATGAGAAAAGTTGTATTCCTACGGAAATCTGGACGTTACTTTTTATGTTTACTTGTTACCAGATGCCTGAGTAGATCCCAAACCTGTAATTTTGTTGTAGCCATTTTTGGTATTTACCCTGAATTCGAGACTTTGCGAATGTAAAGTAAGGTGCTTGTTACACGTTGAGTAAGTCACAACAGGCAAGGCTAAAAGTTACAGAAGAATGCATAGAATTCGAGACAGGGAAGTGGTATAGCATAGGAGAGACAAACATATATGTGATTTTGGGAAAGATAAACAGCAACCATGTTTAGCTGAATGGCATGGATATGTGACGTGCCATGCAGGTTCGTCGTAACTCGTGGCTGCCGCAAAGATCGAAACTAACTCAATATCAGAGAAATTTATGAAGCGTTGTGCGATTAGAAAATGAGCTATTGAGCAATAATAACACACTTCAGCTAGGCATAACTGCACATTATATAGCTAGCCATGAAGGTTATGCTTGCGCTTTACATCTTCATTTATATATCTTATAACAATGATAGCTTGATACGGTTACTACAATATACAAATCACTTTCCCCAGTGCATCCGCATTCGAGGCTAGCAGGCGAGTAGTTTATTGGGATCGCCCCTAAGAAAGACCCTTTGAAATTACCGGCTGCGCTGAAGATGGTCTCTATTATTGTAAGTAAAATAACCAAAGCAAGCCGATTAGTGTTTATCATAAACGCGTACCGCGTATATCGTATTTCGTATCCTAATTTTACAATTATGGATTCTCACTCTACTAGTTGTCTCAGCCTTATGGGGACGGAAGACAGTGCGACAGCGACACAGACTTTAGGCCCCCTTTAAATTAAGCGAGGGGGGAAGGGGATTTAGAAACCATAGGCCGATAATTACTTATTACTGAATAAATAAATACAAGCGCTAACATTTGCTTGAGACGATTTGCTAATGCAGCGAGATATCACCAAGTGCACGAAAAGATAAGATGAGGAGAGACTACTGTCAGAATGATAGTCCATATAAGATGTTAGTACCATCGTCATGATCGTAGGTAGGATTGGACTTGGTGGGGGCCGGCCTGGTTGGAAGATTGCACGTGAATGCTTACTTACAGTACTGTACCAGTAGTGTAGGCCTACTATATTCAAATATCCTAGTATCCTAGTATCAGATCGTTTGGGGGTTCTTGGAAATCCATGATCTCAGCGGGTTTGGACTTATACAGCATCATGGCATGCTATTTTTCATCGGATGTTTTACAGGATGTAAACTATGATCTTCATCCCGTAGCATTATTCTTTATTAGGAGCGGAAAGTGAGGGATAATAAGTTATAAGGGCTAAGGGCCAAGGGTAAAGGGATTTCTTGCCTTACGCAACTCTAGTCCGGCCACCGCGCGCTGAGGTATTTTCCAATATATATGTGAATAGACAGACAGACAGATACTTAGATACACATATATAATCAAAGACGAAAAAAAAAGAAGGAATACGCCTTGTACTCACTCGACTCGAGTATCCTACGATTTCCCACTATGGTCAAGTCGTACTTGGTACCATCTCGTCACACTACAACGGCTCCTTGCTGCGGCGGGTTTCCTTTCCGCCGGACCGGGCGCAAAACTCGAAAATATAAACCAGAGATCGAGGGCAGTTGTTTCCCCTGCGAGTCCTGTAACTTTGCGGGAAATACAAAGAGGGGCGTAGAACTTTGTCGGGATTGATTATTGTTATCTGGGATGGTACTCCCGTATAGACAGTGGATTCTGGTGTACTGAGATAAGATGGGGCCGCAACGCACAGACGACATGCAGAACCTAATCTTCCCACTTGATCTTTGGAACCAAAATGAGGCAGGCTTTGATCTACATACCGCCGGTAGCTGGGTGTGAGGATGAACCTCAGCTATCTGGAGTCCTCGTTCGCACGGTACCATACTGGAGATGATCGTCGAGTGAGAACAAGTCCTCGAAACTTTCCTTCTAGTCTGATATGCGGGCATCCGAAGCAACTCGAGCCTTGAGTGGAGTTTTTCCGCGCTGGAAGGAGATCTATAATAAGAAAGACGAGGCGACCCCCCCTACCCTCTTTCAATTGCAAGTATATGGATGGACATGCCCTGCGTCGCTCAAACCTGAGGACAGAGAAGAGGAGTAGAATAAGAATGGGTTTGCTGGCTGGCCATGAGGTGGGACCGGAAAGTTCAGACTGCTGACTGCTGACTGATAACTGCGATGTGCCCTGACAGGACAACTTCTATCGTAGGTGAGTTGCATATGCTGCCTTGCATTACCGAAGGCCGTTCAATATCTTTCATCTTGACTGCACCGTACTGCAGTAGATACACGCGTTTGTCGAGTGCCCGTAGCTGCTGGCCGCGGCCTTGACGCTCCCCATCAAGGCTCAGATATTGGATTTTTGAATACTGCAGCTGTCCATGGATCGTAGATAGAACCTGTCTTCTTTGGGCACGACGTATGTACCTCCATACTTTTCCTGCAGGCCGTGGTACTTTGCGGATATGGCAATTTTGATTTGGAGCTCGTGGGCTTGTCTTGGCCCGGCATCAGATCTGTTTTAATCCTGGTCTGAAACTGACCAAGCTGGGCTTGACTTGCTGGAGTACCCGTTGGCCCGCGGCCATCCGTCCTATCGCAACATCGTGCTTTCGTGTGTAAACATCTTCCAAACCTTCTACTCCCTTGCTTGCGAGTTTCTAGCGCGAGGTTACGGCTTCGTCTCCACACGAGCTACGCAAGCTTAGTTGTAACCTTACTTCCTCCAATCTCCAACAACGTCGCAGACTACACATGTCGACGTCTCAGCTACCAACGCGTGCGACGACAACACCCTTCTTTCCCAGCGCTACGGAGGCGGGAGTGAATGTATAGTGCAGTATTGCAAGGAGAGCCCGGGTCGTGTTTTTCTGCTACTACATGTTATGTTTAGCAGTTAAGGTTGCTGGTCCTGGAGTCCTGGATCTACCACTCGCTACCAAATTCTGCATTCCACCCGCTTACATTACCCGAGCCTCGTCGCTCTGCTTGTTACTTGCCAAGTTCCCCCAACATACGGATCATTGAGGATCATGATATGGTGGGTTTGAGGGAAATCGATCAGCCGCCTGGCGGCAAATCCGTTTCTTTTTGTTGCAGGCACGGCTCAGAAGAACGCTGCGGCGTGCTGCCAAAAGATCTGCCAGCTCTTGCTGAACAACTCCCTGGCAGAACGCAAAAAAGTCAGGGCTGTCACGTTGTTAATATCTCATCCCGCTGCTCGCATCGCCCAACTTGGGACTGCCCATGCTTCTGGTCTGGAGCAGTTAAGGGGGGTTGGTTGGACTGCAGCTTCTGCTGTCCATTTGTGACAACGGCTATGTGTCGACCCGCAAATCACCATCCTCCCCATGCGCCAGAGTCCAGTGGTTTATACCCAGCCTCGATCTCTCTCCGCTTGCTCCCTGTCGCACACCGTCGAGCCCCGTTCAAGCCTAGTTGAGATCGATGCACCTCGCGAAGTTGCGAACTCTGAGGAGCCCAGCCTGTTCTCACCTCCTCCTGTTGGTCCACGGTTGCTGCTTCATCTCAGTATCGGATGACTGCGCCGGCACAAGGTCTCTACCCCAGTCGTACACCAAACTTACTCATCTTACCCACCTCCTAAAACCATTCTATCCTCAAAAGAGTACTATCCACCTTGCACTCATGTTGAACCGCGATTTGCTGGAGCTAGCAGGCGTTCAAAGGCTTCTGCACAACACACAAGCCTAGTGTTTAGCCAAGTGCCTTTTATTCCTCCTTCATCGTGTGTACCGTGGCTAATTCCTCCTCTCATGCTCACTAGCATCCTTCGGCAGAGACAACTTGAGCCAGCAAGTTGACTTGTATACTACCTCTATGCTCCTCTTTAGCAACTAGCTTCCCGTCTGTGCTTCAACTGGCATCTAGGGCTTGAAGTCAAACCTAGTTATATCCGTGCATCCCCTGTACTCATCTTCCTCAGCATCAAATAATTCTCCGCGTCTGGCCCGCAGCCACAACGGTACTAGTTTAGTTTGGCGATACATTCTGCACCTGGAAGAACGGTTGAGGTCTATAGGGCGCTCCTCGGGTCCATTGCCCTTGCTGCGGAGATCATATTCTAAGCTTCATATCAAAAGCCTTAAATCTTGCAGCATATCACCCACCGCTGTTCGTCGATCGAACGTGGAAAGCAACACGACCTGTCTCCTTCAACTTAAGTACAGTTCAGATTTCCCAAAGAGGAATTAGCACGTCATATAACCAGAGATTGATTTATCCTTCATTTGGAGGACGCAGGCCATTACCACTACAGCTGAACCACTTTTGAACCTTGGAATAGCTGGGGTTTTTATCTCCATACACGCCCATCAACTATCATCTCCGACCTCTGATCTCTCGACAGTCTTGACTTAACTGTCTGCTTCTTGAATTAATCCCAGAAATTGGAAGCGTCGCAGTCTCGACTACCACCGAGATCACAGAACATCAAGGGAGTAAATGTGTTGAAGGTTGTATCATTGCAGCTAAAACTGCTTTACTGCGTTTCAACTCTCAACTCAATTCCATATTCATACAAAGAGCTATCAACGACTCTGAGGTCTCTTTGGTCCAGAGGACTGTCAAAACATCCAACTCTCAGCAAAGGCCGGCCTAATACCAATAAGTCTTTGCGCCTTCTTGTGCGGTGACTAGTCTTCGTCCTGATCGGCCCTTACTTTCGTTTATTCCAAGGCACAAAACTGCAGATTTACAATCCCAAATCGACGGCACATCAAGAGTAGACGCTCAAGCAACCGAAATCTACTAGATTTTCTTGTAGCAGCACGAAACATAGCTCTCAATGCTTGTCACACGGCCATTTGATACAGGACGGAACACTTGGTCTTCAAACAAGCTCGTGGCTCTCTACCCACACGCCGCGTCTCCACGCATGTCGAACTTTGAGGCATTGCCACCGCAGCCGGACTGGCGAGAACAATACTCCCCGTTTCCCCTTCCTGGAGAGAACGGGCTGCTTCAACCATCATTTGAGCAACAATCAAGCTCCACCAACGTGCCTGACAGTCACAGCCAATCTGGTAGTGCAAGACCTCAATTAGAACACCGGCATAGCATCGGACCACTTCGAAAAGATTCACAATCAACTCCAAAAATCGAACGACCAGACTCTGCACCTGCTGATAGTGGTCTTCAGAACAATAGTTCTCTACGTAATGATTCGCTGGTATCCACGGACACTGCAGCACTTTCACTGAGTTCTTTAGGTTCGAACACATTAAGTTCTGCATCTAGTGCGCCAACACAACAAGGAACATTAACAAATATTGAGGAAGGAGAAACCCAACCAGAGTTAAAGGATGAAGACGATGAAGACGACGATGATGATGAGATGCTTGACGCAGAGGAAGGTAGCAGTACAGTCCCGCAAACGGCAGCGGAACGTAGGGCAGAACGGAGGAAAATGAAGCGCTTTCGGTAATATTCTTTAGACTTATTTATGTTTCTTCCATAAATACATGAACTGATCTTGATACAGATTGACGCATCAACAAACTCGATTCTTAATGAGCGAGTTTGCAAAACAAGCCCATCCTGATGCAGCGCATAGGGAACGACTTTCTAGAGAAATACCAGGCTTAAGCCCGAGACAAGTTCAAGTGTGGTTTCAAAATAGGTAGGTGAAACGCACAACAGGATCTTTGAACCCATTTTTAACTGTAGCAGGCGCGCGAAGATAAAAAGACTGACAGCAGATGATCGGGAGCGAATGATGAAGATGAGAGCCGTGCCAGATGACTTCGACAACGTACAAGCTTTGCACTCACCCTATGGTGCAGTTCATGGCATTGGGACCCCATTGCAATCACCTGTAGACTTTAGCCCGGGTTATTCTGATCATATGATGCGGCCCTTGATGGTAGACACTATGCGAAGAAATGACCACGATGAGCATATTTCACCATCTGGCATCAGTCCAGCATTTGGTCATGTAGGGTTTGGTCATGGTGGATCGATGGGAAATGCAGACGTACTCTCTCCTTTGTCGATGACCTCGAGTGAACGCTATTACCCAAGTCATCTCTCAAGCCCAATGAGCGCAGGGCCACGAAGTTCAAATCCGTTCGATCGACAAAACAGTTATCAAGCACTTTCGCACTCGAGACAACATATACGACCTCTTCAGCCCCTTCAGCTACGAGAAACAATGTCAAGGACGCGATCCGAATCCCTTCATTCTCCCTTGAGAACGAGTATGTCTTGGAAAGGAGATACACTCGATTACGGAAATTACCAGACCGGACAGTCTAGTCCCCAACTGAGCGGGAGACAACAGTCAGTGTATCAATCTGACCAAATTGGAACCAATCCCGTCAATACGCATCAATATGATGGCAATACCTATTCCAGTTCGTCTAACCCCCCTCTCTCCCCCCTTCTCCAAAGAGTCTCCAATCGATGAAGAAGTGACCCATGCTAACATGTTCCTTAGGCACAAACCTTCAAAGCTCGCCAACACAACTGTCCTACTCACCATCATCGCATGGGCCATCAACATCCTTACAACAGTCATCCCCATCGGCAATGTCACGGCTACGAGCCTCGTCATCTGCTTTCCCACCCGGTCTCGATCTACGGAATCAGTATCAGCGTGGTATATCACAAACTTCGGCCCATGGCGTACCGACGCCACGCAGTAGCTCCTTCTCACATAGCTTTAGTGGTGGTTTTGCCAGTGCTCCACTCACTGCTCCAGTAGATTTCCAATTACCAAGGACGCCAATAGATGGTCCTCGGGATTTCAGCATACCACAGCTATCGGCACCAATGCAGCCTCCACAAGACTTCCAGAGCGCTTACAACCCGAATATTAGTCCCGTACGGGGCCAGCACAGCGAACGAGATTTCAACAGCCAAAGCCAGCAGAGCACTGAGCAAGGGAGCCAATCGCATAGCCAGACAACAGATCAACAGCAAAAGAAAAATAGTGAAGAAACATCCTATCTTTCGCCTGTGAGATATGAGGCGGGACAAAAGCGAAAACGCTCCTTCACGATGCCGGGTCAATTTGAGAGCTCGTAGCGAGCATACCAGAAGTGAGAAATAAACGAGATAAGGGGTTGGGCACGTGGCCACAAACGATAGACAGTATATATATGGTTTGCTTGGAAGAGAGACTCGCGTGGGCTTTTTATGCACAGACAAATTTTAATCAGCGCTGATAGTCAGCGCCATTCTGCAGGCTCAAACAGAGAGCCGTGATTGGTTTGGATTTCTTTCCCTCGGGGGCACTCTCTGGTCGCAATGCGCTCTTATGAACGATGGCCCGCGCTTCGAAGTCTTGGACAAATAAGACGATGACGGATATAGGAAACGGACATGGAATTGGGTATGGGCACGAAAGGCGGAGAATGGATCCCGGAAAATGATGTTATGAACTACCTCTTCTTACTTGTGCATACCTTTATAGTTTATTTTGGCGTGAGCTGGATCTTTTAGCCGTGCCTGTAGATATTTTTTGCAATTGGATTTTTCACACGTGGCTACTGAATCTGAAACCAAACAGTTTTCAAATTTTGACTAGAGATGGGAAAAAGACGTATTAAAAAGTGCTATGTTCCTTAGTTTGTAGTTTTCTTACTATGCTAATAATCATAGAAGCTAAAATCATTAGTAACTGGTGAGATTAGCAAGGAAGAGAATGCTTACCCTTTGCCACTTTTCTTTCCCAGCCAGCCCGCATCTACCATCTTCTTAAGTAGAACACTCGGCCGATACTTTGAGTCTCCAGTATCTTCATATAATACTTTCATGATCGCTAGACATGTATCGATGCCAATAAAGTCCGCCAACTGTAGAGGGCCCATGGGAACGTTGGTTCCGTTCTTCATAATCGAGTCGATATCATCTCTACCTCCAACTCCAGTCTCTAAGCAAATGATAGCCTCGTTTATGTACGGCATAAGGATTCTATTAGCGAGGAAGCCGGGAGAGTCAGCAGAGAGTGACGGGATCTTGCCCATTGCTTTACAAAACGCTATGGCAGTATCGATGGTTGACTGGCTAGTTTGAAGACCAGTGATGATTTCCACCCCCTTTTGGATAGGGACTGGGTTCATGAAATGGGTTGAGATTACGCGGGATGATGCCGTGGTGTTTGTGGGGTCAGTCGTGGTTGATGCTGCGATCCGTGTGATGGAAATTGAAGAGGTGTTTGTGGCGAGAATTGCGTGAGGAGGGCAAATTTGAGCAAGTGAGCTGAAGATGGAGAACTTCAATGAGGGTATCTCAGGCACGGCCTCAATCACGAAATCGACTTCGGAAAGAGCATCCATAGATATGGAGGGTTCTAAAAGGGATCTTATTTTATCAGACTGCTCCTGTGTAATTCTTTCCTTCGTGACATCCTTAGCTAGCAGTTTGTCTGCAATTTGAATTAGCTTCGTATCATTTTGCTAATGTATCATCCATTGCAACTTGCCTGCAAACTTCAGTCCTTTGTCAATGGAAGCTTGGTTAGTATCTACAAGAGTCACAGGAACCCCAGCTCTCTGGGCAGCGACAAGGGCAATTCCCAGACCCTATGGGTTCAGTTAGCTTTATATACATTATATAGCTTTGAATAAGGATTCATACCATTTGGCCAGCCCCAATCACACCTAGCCGTTTGACCTCTGCAGCGGCAGCAATTGGGCTGGAGCTAAAACATTTCGCATTCTTTCTCGAGCTTCGAATAAGCTGTCGTCTTAGTATCGGGGCAATCATCATAGCGACACGATACATGTAATAACTCAAATAGAAATTTCACACGTCAACATGTGAAGGTGAGGTGTGAGACGTACTTTAAGTCATATGCGCGCACGTCCGTATGCCCTCCGGTTTAAGCTTATTTCACCTCGGCTCGGCTCTAAATGCCGGTCCGTTAGGCTGACCGAGCCTTCTTAAGCCGAATATGCCAAGAGTTTAGAACGACAGGGATTCGCGTACTCCACGCGTTGAAGGTAAAGTGGTTTTGGATCGATGGATGATGCGAGAAGTATTGAGGAGACACAACGACCAGAAACCAATGCAATGGATTTTGGACAGGGCCGCAAAGACGTCGTTGACCCAGAAGTCCGGGCGTATATCTCCAGTCTTGTTTCTGCAGTAAGACTATCAATCTGATTAACACGATGGCTAAGTTAACGAGTTCGTAGCTTGGAGGAAGTGGTGCAGATGAAGATGGCCGATACGTGCTTGGAGACGACGCTCTTGCTTGCCTTCGAGATTTGAAAAAATGGCTGAAACTTTATGACGAAAAAGCGAACCGGTTAGATGTGGCGAGATGCCTGGCAGAGTCCAACCTAGTTGGGGGAGATCTTATTCTCATTCTTGCTTCCTGGCCGGAAAATGCAACGGAGGATCGGGTAAAGCTCAAGATTGCTCTGGCGTGCTTGGAACTTTTGGTGCCTCTGACATGGCCGCTGGAAAAAACCGAGATGACAGTGAACCACCATCGACATATTCCATTCCTACAAATTGCCCAGCTGGGCTACAAACGATCCATTATCAATTTCGATGGTGCACGGATACTGCATACAGCTGTCAGATGTGCTCTACCCTCCATGGCTGAGCCAATGAAAGAGAGGAGTACCCGAGACGATGGAATAATCAAACTGCTCCTTTACTTCCTCCGTAATATTGCTATGATAGCGCCTCCTCCAAACGTTCAGTACGAAGGCGATGAAGCCGAAATATCTAGATCGGCAACCATTGGTGCCTTTGACTACCAGGACATATTTCAGCTGTTGCTCACTGTCTGCTCGACTATCGGTGAAGAGTTTAATACCCAAGATGTTATAGTCATGGATATTCTCTTTCATATTATAAAAGGGGTAGATATTGAAAGGTTGTTTATGGACGAGGAGAAAGCGGGTAATAGTAAGGTGGACGATTTGGTGAGGCTTCGTAAGAAGGAGGCTGCGATGTTGCGAGAGTACCAAAAGGAAGCGCCTTCGAGACACGGCAGATTTGGGGCTATGGTCTGGCTTCAGAGAGAGAATCACAAGCATACCGTCATTTCTGGCCAAGCTGCCTTGACAAGCAGCCGCAAAGGACTCGCAACCATGGATGAAACCAAAAAATTCAAACCACCACGCCGAGCCCTGAAAGGAGACAATGGACCTATGGATTTTGATACCCCTGTCTCACTCAATGTTCAGGCCAACAAGTATCTTCGTACATTTGTCGAAGATTTCTTGGATTCCGGATTCAATCCCCTGTTTAACCACATACGTAAGGCTATTGATCGGGAAGCCGAACGCATAATGGACTACCACCCAAGACAATTCTTCTACTTGGTTTCCTGGTTTCTTGAAGCAGAGCGAATCAGACGAAGAAACAAGAAAGCTGCCAAAGGCAATAAGCCCATAGCTCCCGAGGATCTGGATAGTTTCGCGTTGGTTGCGAGTGTGTTAAACCAGGAAATGTTTGTCACCTTGAACCGAGCAATGGATTCATCCTACGAAAACAAGGCGTGGGCTGATTTAAGTGCCACTATGAAATGCTTTACCCAAATTCTTTTGACTGTCCAGGAGATGTCCGAGTCGCCACTCGAGGAAGACCAGGAAATTGCTGAGAATATTTTGAATCGTATATTCTACGAGGAGACAACGCACGACAGGGTTGCGAATATTACTCGAACCTACAAAGATCAAGGCTTTGGGTATCTGGATTCTTGCACTGAGCTTACTCATAACTACATGCGGATTCTGGAACAGTACTCGAAACAAAATGTGGATATGCAGGTGAGATCAAGAAGAAGAGTAAGAAAGAAGAAGAGGGCAGATAAATCTACTGGAGAGAATCCCGATAACAACGAAATTGATGAATCGGACGGCGAAGATGAGTCGAGAGCTGAGCGAACCTCTCATGAACGCAAATTCGACTTCGCACGATTTGCATCAAGATTCCTTACCCAAGGCTGCATCGACACGTTCGTTACTTTTACTAAGTTTTACAATGATCTTAAGTCTGTTCAATTGAAGAGGTCTCATCGATTTTTTTATCGGGTTGCATTCAAACAGGAAATGAGTGTGATGCTGTTTAGAGTTGATATAATTGCATTGTTCTATAAAATGATCAAAGGCCCCGAAGGACTTGACTCACATTCGAGTGTGTACAAAGAATGGGATGAATTGGTCAAACAGCTAATCAAGAGATGTACGAGGAAAATCCAAGAGCGTCCAGAACTTGTTGTGGAAATGCTTTTTTCTAAAATCAATAGCACGGCACATTTCTTGGAATATGGTTATGAAAAGCAAACAGTGAGTACGAAGCCAAGGGCGGCAGCAGAATTGGAGGTCAAGGCTGGAAAGGAGTGGCAAGATCAAGTTGGGATCGTTGTAAGCGCAATGCTTGACCGAAACGAAAGCGACCTTATTCAGTGGACCAAATCTCAACTCAATTTGGGGGAATCCGACCGGAGGAGATGGGATGGCGCACACCCAGCGTTGCCATCAGTGGAGCAAAGTTCCATTCCGGGAGAAGATGAGGTACCAGCTGTGGTGGCTCTGACGCCTAGACCACCGATGATTCGTACGTATATCCTTTATTCATATTCATGTCGCTAACAGCGAAAGTTCTAAAACCTGGAACGGATTCTATTAGAATAGCGATGTTCAAGAATGGACATCTCCGCCTGCTAATGACCTTGGTTGGATTCGAACGTCTTGGCAATGATGATGACCCGCAAGCACCTTGGATAATTCCGTCGACATTGACCGCAGACGAGCTCAAGCAGTCTTCGGATCTAATCAAGCAATCGGAGTTTAGCCCGCCAGTTTTTGACGACGGACAAGAGGCAGGGGATTTCATTCGGAGAAAATCTGCAGGGAAGGCTACAACAAGAAGCAGACAGGCATTTGACGATGAAGACGACACAATTGATAATGAGGATGAGGATGAAGAGCTCCTGTTTCCAGCCGGTGGTCCGACCCCGATGAATAAATCCGATGCTCTTGCGGCCCTGAAAAAGACTCGGCGGAAACGGCGGCGGGAAGGAAGTGAAGAAGGTGAAAGCAACGGCCTCACCGATGAACAACTCGAAGCGCGAGCCGCTGCACGGAGAGCAAAAGAACTTGAAAAGAACCGCAAGATTAAGAGCGAGCTTTTTGTGACGAATAGTGACGAAGAGGACGACGAAGAGCGAGATAGAGTTTTCTTCGAGGCAGAAGAAAAGCTTCGACAGCGATCTAAAATTACCATCATGAAGGAATTGCTAGGGGTGGGCTCGACCGACAAAGTAAAGCAGCCTGAGTTGAAGAGAAGCAAAAAACGACAGTCTAGTGCTGTCTCTCTCGATAGCGACGATGAGGATGTACAAACAAGTAGTAGAAATAGACAGTCTAGCGCTATGTTAATCAGCAGCGATGAAGCTCCTGATAGCGGCGCATCCTCGCCTGCTGAACGAGATGATCCACTAGTTGACTCGAACGATGAGGCAACAGATACACCGATGTCTAGTCCTCATCTCAAAGTACTACAAGCGAAGAGGCGAAAGGTTTCAAGCGATGAAAAGGAGTCAACGTCTCCGCCAACTCTAAAGAAGAGCGAGAAAATGATTACTGATTCCGATGATGAGGAGGATATGCCTATCACAAGACCTGTGAGGCAGAGGGTCAGGGCTGGTTTCATCATGGATAGTAGTGATGAGGAGTAATGGTTGTATCTGGAACAGGCGTACAGGATAGGTGGGTAAAGCATAATGATGGTTTTGGATGATTAAAGCAACACATTTTAGTACTTTACATATTTCAGTAGAATACAGGGACACTACTTTCTTGATTTGATTCGAGAGACTTGTTCAATTATCCGTAGTCGATGAAACCAGTCTTCCAAGCAATTATATTGCAGCAGTATACTTCAAGCTGAAGCTAGCGGTTCGTATTCATTCGCTAGTGGAAATAAACACTTCAGTGGTATACTCTGTTCTATTTACCAGTATAAATGGTACATCAATGGTCTCATATTCCTCTACATGTTCAAAAAGAAGCAAATTGTATATAGCTCCCTTTCCGAAGTGGTTGACTCTAAAAGGGGGTCTGAGTAACGAAGCGAGCATTGCCAAGACCAGCTTAGCATTATTTAGAAAAGGTCATTTACTGGATTCCATTCACGATACAACAACCACCACTTCCCACAACTAATCAAGGAAGAGTACCCGAGATATCTTGGTTCATACTTATAAACAACGTTCGCAATCATCCAAAAAATTTACACAACCCAAAAAATGGCGGACGCACAGATCAATCACCAAGATGCGAGGAACTATTGGCAGGGCATTGATGCCGATGTGAATGGCATGTTAGGCGGTTTCCCGTATATATCGAAGGTAGATCTTCAAGGATCGAAGAATTTTCTTGTAAAGTTGGGAGTTGGGGGAAATGAGAAGGGAAAGATTGATAGGGCAGTGGATTGTGGTGCTGGGTAAGCTTTAGCCTTCCCCGATTTGTTGTTGAAGGATTCAAAATAACGCAGCATAATGCTCCCAAGTCTTATAATTGGTAACCTGAGACTGACTAGCTCACAGCATTGGAAGAATAACGGAAGGCCTCTTGCTCAGCATTGCCTCGACCGTTGATATCGTAGAACCGATAGCTAAGTTCTCAGCTGCGCTCGAAGGTAAGCCGGGCATCGGCAGTATATTTAACACTGGACTGGAAGACTGGTCTCCTTCAGAGTCCGATGAGACAAAGTACGACTTGATCTGGAACCAATGGTGTCTCGGTCACCTGACAGATGCACAGCTGATGGAGTATCTAAAGAAATGTAAGAGAGTGTTGAAGCGTGGTGGTTGGATTATCGTGAAAGAGAATATGAGTACGAGTGGGGAAGACATATTTGATGATATTGACAGCAGTGTCACGAGGTATGTTGTAGTGGGGATCCTCTGACTTTTAAACTAATAGGTATGTATTTAGGGTTGATGAGAAGTTCCGAGATATCTTTGAGAAGTCTGGGTTAAAGTTGAGGAAAACGGAAATTCAGAGAGGATTACCGACGGAGTTGTACCCTGTTAGGATCTATGCCGTACAGCCGGAGATATAATGAATGAGTGTATAGGAAGGTCCATGGTACCAACGTTAATAATCGAGAGAGTTCCACAAATACAACTCGTAGGAGTAAACAGAGTTTTTATCAAATTGTCCTTTACTCTCTCCCTCCCTCGCATCTATCTATATGCAGAGATAGTTTTACCTTAAAGTGCACGCTCTGGCAATTAATTGTATTTTATTACACAAGGCAACTAATTACATTTTGATGAACTGCCCGATCCTACCATTTTTAGAATTTCGTACTATCCACCCAAATATAACTGTCAACATAAGACACTTTTCCTCCCAGAGACTTCATCACTCCTGCACTCTCTTTATTTCCACAATGAACATGGGAGTGAACCCAGCCAGTCTCGCCATTATAGCCCACAGCATTGAAGTCCCCTCGGT
>Ga0247734_1000578_pt1 | contig 31065 bp, 24 predicted proteins | sample UWRJL103311B2_FD_180933 | JGI IMG/M metagenome (GOLD analysis project Ga0247734, IMG submission 180933) | Plant litter microbial communities from Arlington Agricultural Research Station in Wisconsin, United States - UWRJ-L103-311B-2 | ecosystem: Environmental > Terrestrial > Plant litter >...
TTGCACCTGGCGACACTCCAACCTCAACACCGTGATTCGACTTGTTAACAACAGCAAGTCAAACAGTCGAGACAGCACTCGCAAGACTCCCCACAGCACCAACAACAAAACATGGCGCTCAAACTAACAATTTTTAAAAATCAAATCCATGCCAAGTATACGGTTGGGCTCTATGAAGCCGCTTGGGAATAACGTACCATGCCACTAAACACCCACGATCTTTCTTAGGTTCGGGTTGTTGTTGCTGTTGCTGCATCTGCATCTGTTAAGAGTTGTTAAGTTAATTCCTCGATGTAGAGAAGTGTGGCCTGGGGCCAGGAGACAAAATTACTTGTTGAGGCGGAGGGAAATTGCCATAGTTCTGCTGAGGGTATTGCTGAGGAGGGTATTGTTGCTGATATTGTTGTTGGGGAGCATACTGTTGTTGATTTGGGTAAGACATTTCAGGCAATATATTCCCTCTAAGATTGAATTAGATGAATAAATGAATGAAAGTCGTAGTTGTGAGAACGTCGTTGTTGTTTGGGTTTGGACTTTTGGACTTGGGGGTGGGGGCACATGTTACATTGTGAGATTGTCTTCATATAATCCAGGGTTCAACACGCGTATCAAAAACCGAGACTTCTTGGAACGAAGCTCACCTCTTGAATTAGTTAGACCATCATTCCGCAAAGATGCTTGTAATTGTAATCTGAGTAGTGATAGGTAGTAAGTTGAATTAGTGGAGTGTGAGGTGGAGTTCATGGGAACGTTGTTACCGGAACTCGGCAACTGGAGCTGGGCTTTCTCTTGCACCCGGAATGAGACATCCGGCTTAATATATTGTTCTAGAAATAATACTGTGAGATTGAGGAAATGGTTCTTTGTTACTGCGTGTTCAACTCAGGGTCTTCAAATGCTGAAAAATAGTATTATGCGGGCTATCGTGTCGCTTTTGTTGCATTTGCAGATCCCATAATTGCATGTCATTATTCGTTATCATCTTTATACATGGCATGAAATGTTCGCAACCGTAACATTTCGAGACTATCATGCCATTTATTCCCCTCTTGTAGTGCGCACTCAATGTTCTTCTGGTGTCCTCGAGGTAGCTGTCGACCATCGTTTATTTCGGGTCTCTCCCACATTCATCCCTAATGATCCTACTGATCCTATCCTTCCATGACTATGCATGCTTTGCATGCTTTCTGGCCTTGGTGGCTTGATATATTCGCTGACCTTCATGAGCAGACTTCCTGATGGCCCCAGCTGCGCAGTTTGCTGCCATTCTGGTATTCGGTTATCCAAAACACTCGACTTCAACGAATGTTTGGAAGAATGTTGGCCTTTGGATGACGCCGCTGAAAGTGTTGACATTCTATTCTCCCGTCGTGTTGCATAACTACTAGCTGGAATATTTAAAGGAGCATCCGGTAGGGTTCCTTTGCTCAACCGATTGAGTGCTGCCTGTGTTGTAGCCTGTTTCTCCGTTTCTATGAGCTTTTCGTAGTCAGTGGAGGCACTGGCGCCCACTTCATTGCTCTTGTGAATGGGCTGGAAGGAGATTGTATCTTTTTGTGATGACTGCACTAGACTTCGGACAATCGAATCCTCGTTCGCAGTTGTAACGGGCAAAGCTGTTTTGGAGTAATCTGCTGCTGCATGACTAGGAACATATGCAGCAACCTTGCTCTCATTTGAAGTAGAACCTTCATTCGCATTGGATTTCGTGTCATGTTTAGACCCCGGTAAACCTTGTTTTGGATCCGTTCCTGACCTCAAGAGAGAGCGCTTGAAGAAATTTTTCAGACGAAACAGGCCATGCCCGTTTGTTGGCGTGCGGCCATCGGATTGTTGCTGGGAATTCGGAGATTTTTGGATAGGTTTGTCTGCTTGGGTAGAAAACCGTTGTTGATTTTTGGTATGACAAGGTGTTATGGCTTTCTTACTTGAAGCCGTAGCTTCGCCGGTTGTGTTTTGAGAAGGCTTTCGGCCGAAGGAGGTGTCGTTGGGTGCCGCTACGGCCGCAGTTCCACGAGATCTGGACATTTTGAATTTGAGCTTTTCCATCCACAGTGCGTGAAGCAGATTTGATAACGAGGGAGGGATGCAAAATATAAGTGAAAAGCCAAAGTTGGGATTCAAAGCGCAATCGCAGACCAACGAAGGCTGAACCTACTAGATGCACAAATTTAGTGTGGCATGGTTCGAAGACTATGGTAGAGCCTTCTGGCATTGGACACTCATCCATTTGAAGGCGTCGTGGCAGTTTTTAGCCTGCTTTACAAGTGACAAGAGGCATGCCAATCTAGCCTTCCCGAAGCTCTGGTCAAGTTGTCCGACGAGATGGAAGTGGGCGAAGACATGAACAATTGGTTGAAACCAGGACCTTGGGAGAGATTAAGAAAGGAGTCAAGCTAACACATGGTGTTGCCACGTCGAGTGGGTTTTTGAAGAAAAGAGGCTTGAAACTCTAAAGCTGAAGGTTGTTCGCAACTTCGCTATAAACGCCATCAGCTTTCAAGTTCCTTCATATTCTGAAAACATCCCCGTAGGACTACGATTCGTTACTTGACAACTCCTGATATTGTCTCGCATCGGAAGTCAAGATCCTGATGACCACCACAGGTGATGTGGGATTGGCGAGGCCCTTCTCTTTTGGAGCCTAGACTCCACGGGAGATTCAAGTTTCTGGGACGGGACAGAATCGTCAAGTCAAGTAGCAGCTTGGCAAATCCATACAGAGGTATAAGTTTGTACGGTCGAGGGAACCCAACCGAAGCCTTATGCTAATTATGCACTAAGGAATACTGTCCCGCTTTGGATCCTCTTCTGTAGAGTAGTGCCGGCTGCGGTGAGTTGAGTCGATGGTATCCTATTATCATAAATCACGCCTAACTGTTTAAGATTAACCTTAGCATGCAAGGTGGAGCTAACCTTAATATAATCACGTGACAAATATTTGCCAGGTTCTTCAAGCTTTTGAAGAGCTTCATGTCTACGAAGGTTCGATATTAGTAGAACGGGTTCTTTTAATATTAGAATCCTCCATTTTTGTTCTTGTCCTTTGAGAACACTTAATACAGGCAGGAGCCTACTGTCTGAAGAGTTCTCGTCTCAGCTGCCAGTTGCTCCCAAACATACGGCGTCCAACCAATAAGTACCTCTACGTTTTTACTTGCGCTGGCAATTTAGTCGAATCGCCAATTTTTAAAACACTTATCTAGAAAACGTTCAGTCTGTTCGATTAGAGCGGGAGTGAGCCCTGGCATACAGCGGCAGCTCTACCGGATATCATCTTCGTCTAAAATGTAAGTACTCCAGAAGATCGAAGGGCAAAAAAAATTCGAACAATAGAATGGAGTTTCCGCCATCCCAATAGGGAATATTATTCTGTATATTAAACTAGCATGGGTCAAGTGGGCAAGCAGCGTTAGATCTAGAAATTACACCGCCGGCGTCTTGGAGAATTCTTGTCTAGATATTAATAAGTCAAGCGGAAGTGGGAGCATCTTTGACTAATCGAAAGGAGCATGTGGAGCGCTCCCGGTTTTCCAATATCGCTTATAGCAATACAACACCAAGAGAGAATAGTAAAGACTGAAGAGTCGCAGGTTGACTATATGATTATTCGTTCATGGACGGTAACCTCAAGGAGACATTAACCATGCTATCTCGCTATATAGACCACATCAATCAAAATTAGTGTATACTCTCCTTAGTAGTTACGTTGGGATCTCTATGATTCCTTCGTGGCCTGGCCGCTTACTACGATGCAAGCCCAAGGCCTACTCTTCTTATTCTTGTCCTCCACAAATGTAGTTGTCGCAGTTTACTCTTCAGTTAAATCAAGCTACGTCAGTAGTGATTTGATTCGCTATGAAGAATTCCAAGATGGCGAATTATGTCATAGTTGCCAAAGCATCACACAGTTTGGGCGGATATAAGGCACAATAAGGCACAAGCACATCTTCTACTGTACGAAAAATTCCCAAGATGAAACGTCGATTACCAGCTCATATTTATACCCGCCTATTACTAGAAGCAGATTCACGTTGCAGGGCGATTCTACGCTGATCTATTATTTCCTATACACACGACAGCAATGCTGGAGTATAATTTTCAAGTTCCCGCTTCAGCTCGTCTGCCTCTGTGCTCTATCATGGTTGGTAATGGCTTCACAAACGTCGGCAGTCAACTCCCTGCGGGCTAAAATACTGGTTGTTTCACTCATAATGGTATTCCACCAATATTCAACGGCACAGAGTGCGCTGCAATGGCCGTGGCTGCAGCACGCTGTGAGAACTTACAGGAACAATGCGTGGCAAATACAGACGGGATTATCTGCACCACATCAGGCCGGTATTGTGTTGAGAATTTGTTTTGAGTGATTGGTAATGCTACCACGCATTGTTCGACTTTTATACGTCGAGATTACCAGCATTGCAGCTCGTACTTTATGATCCAGTAATGAAACCCTTCTATTACCATGGCACCGACGATTGGATATGCAATTCTAGAGGATGGTAAGCGTAAGGAAATTTGTGCTCGACTACGATAATTTATTCGGTAGAAATAATATTTGAATTATTTATTAAACAAGCATTTTCAAATGGAATCCAGCACGGTTGGACTAAGGCCCAGGAAAACTATCAGGCGCATCTGCACCTCAGACCGTACTATATAGTCAAACAGAAACAAACAACAACTACAGCAATGGTACAGATTTGCACTGTTAGCAAATAGGCCCTATTATCAAGCCTCAAGTTCTCAACAAACTTTTACTTTTTGTACTTTATTTACTTGTTTCAACGCTGAAAAAAATAGAATTCATATAGTTAGCCTAACAGGAAATTGCATTTTGTGTAGATACAAGTTCCTACTTCCTACTACCTATTTCTAGTGATGCTCGCTTACTGAAATTTCTCTTGACGAGCCGCTCGAGTACAAACTTCCTTTAAAACCTTGGCTGCCCACTCGAAGTCATCCAAGTCGAGATAGACCTGCCCGCCAAACCTCGCAAACCACTGGCCTTGATAACAACCCATGGCAATGAATGTTTTGTACTCGTTTACCATGATTTCTTGCATCCACCAGCCGGCGAGGGATGCAAAAGCTGGATCAATGGTCTCAACACCCTCGATCTTTTCTTTGCTGGAAGTGAGAGGAAGAATAACATTCACAAGGCCACAATCTGTTACCATGTGGTCGCTGTTGTCCATTATCTTCGTTCCAAGTCTCTCGGCAACCAGTTTTCCAGCATCATGAGTTAGCTTGATATTGTATTCCATGATTGCTGCTTCTCCACCACACACTTCCTTTCTCCATCTCAAAGCTTCAGGAACGACGAGATAACTGGAGTTATCAATAGTGCCTACCCAGGAGAATCTGTTGATGAAGTCACTATTCCGATTATATTCTCTTCCGAGCGGGATATCAGTAGCCTGACCAGAACGTGGGGCAAACGCATGGGAAGTTGGTATTGTTGACCGCATCATACTCTGATTTCGGACAGGCACCTAGAGAACCACCGCTATTAGCTCGCTTCTGGTACCTTTCGTAAATTTTAAAATTCTGACTCTTCATTCAATCGTCTCAAGGAATTCGGCAACATCGAAGATACCGTACGACTCAGTGCTTGGAGGAGAATACTTACGTAGAAAACCGCACAGCCCCTAGGGACAAAAAGCCACTTATGAGCATTGCTCACAAAGAAATCAGGATCCAAAGCTGTGAGATCAATCGGAATGTGTCCCACACCATGAGCACCATCAACCACTGACAGTATTCCTTCCTCGCGGCAAATGGCTGTTAATTCTTCAAACGGTAATCGAATAGCAGGCATAGAAGTCACCGTGTCAAAGATTGCAATTCTTGGAACCTTGTTTTCAGACCTCGAATCTTGGATAGCTTTCTTGAATAGCGCTACAATGTTTGCGTGTTCAAAAGGAGGACTGATTGTGATCACTCTCGAATGGGACTTATCATGGTTGGCCTCGTGAACATTTTGCACACTATTTTTGACCTGCAAGTGGAAGTCAGCTATATTCCCTAGTTTTTGCTCGAGCAGTTAGACATATCATTAGAAATTCGACTAATATGACCAACATGGGTTTTACACACAATTTTGTTTTAGGAGGCTGTAATATTCTTGGAATTGCGAACACTAGATGTAGTTCTTGAGGGGTTTACTTACAGAGCCATAAACAGTACTGAAGGATATAATCTCATCCTTGCCATCCTCATTAAAATCATAGTTTCGAAGAACAGTGTTGATACCTGTCGTCGCGTTTGGCACATAGAGTATAGTATCAAGTGGGGCATTGAGCACCTTGGATATCGCCAAACGGGATTCATCAAGTAGGTGTGGGCAAGTATATCGAATGAAGGTATCGGGCGCCGATTCACAAAGATCTAGAAATTCTCTTTGTTTGTCACGGATTGCGCGTGGGAAGGTCCCGAAAGAACCTAGAGATCGAGTAAGATTGAGACAGAAGGGAAGATTGGCTAGACATTATACCATGATTCAAGTTCTTATAATTGGGGTCAAAGAGAAAATGCTTAAGCATTTCCTTGCCAAATGGTGTACGCTCGTACTTGGGAACGTCTTCGATGGTAATATCACCCATCTTGCCTTCCAAAGAATTCGAGATTAATGTCATAGTGAAAGATTGTGACTAGAAAAGAAAACTCAATCGTTGGTGAAAGACAGTGAAAGACTTGGAGTTCAGGAAATTCAAGCTATTTAATAATAGTCCAAGAATAACTGACTCACAAGGTGACTCTAATGGAAGGGCGTAAGAACAGAAAAAGTGGTTCACTCCGTGTGGCCCAACGCCCGGCCCCGAACTCATTGCATCTCGACTTTTCTATGTTAATATTTGATCTTCAAGGTGGCTTTACTTATAATCTCCATACCTATTAATACTTTACGAGCTATAATTAAGAAGTTTCTCCTTTTAAAGCGTTGAAAGCGTGAAGCAATATATGTAATAATTCATAACTTGAGGTTCATGGTATGCAATCCCACTTTATGTTTTACTCGTCGTCGGTGCAGCCAAGAACCCTATAAGACGGGTCGGGGTCGCGGGTCGGGTTCGGGTTAGACCATCTCGGGTAATTGCTGGCTTTAGGCCTGCCGAAAGTGGGCTCGATATGCCTCTTGGTGGGGTGCTGGTGATTAACCCAAAGAGGTGGCCGAGATTAATGTCATACTTTCAAGAGGTGCTGCGCGAAACTAGAAACAATATTCAACAGCTACCGCGTGGTCACAATTATGTCTCTGTCACAGCTTTCCAAACTAATTCCTCTTCCAGAATCCGAACTGCAGCAGGTACTTGATTATGCCGCCACTCTATCTAAACAAGACGCTGCCTCTCACTTCGGCGATATGTTGGGAGATTCTCCCCAGAGCGTGGAGTTTATTTCCTCCTTCAACTCCCGTCGAAAAGATCCAACATCTTCAGGTTCGGTACCTGCGCCGCAGTCAAATTCACAAACAGACTTAGCATATGGAGTGCCCAAGAACTCAAAATCTAGAAAGAAGAAAGCTGTACCCCTCGGTACCCCCGCTCCACGTCAAATTCAAGAAAAATACGCTGGTCAGGGAACAGCGTACAACAAGAAGACAGAAGATGACTATGTGTCTCAACGACCGACTCCTCCGCCTCGATCCGAAAATCCAAAAGCCTCCATTCTTGACCCGAAGATGGCAGCCACTCAACGACCAACTACACGTCCACCACCCTCAGCAGCAGGTTCACTCATATCGGATTTCAAAGCGAAAAGTACACCGAACTCGAGGAACTCTTCTCCAGCACCCCAGAAAACCAAAATCAACATAAGTGGTGGAACATCCATGCATGGCGCCTCAGCTGTTCTCTCTGAATTTGATGCCGTGATCAGAAGTTTGGAAATTAGTACTAATGGGACACTACTCGATAACGAAAAGCGTAAATGCAACTGCATTGGAGCCCGCCACCCCCTACTCACAGCTGCCCCTAACTGTTTGAACTGTGGAAAAGTTATATGTGTGAAGGAGGGATTGGGTCCATGTACATTCTGCAGGCAACCGCTGTTGAGCGCAGTCGAAGTTCAAAGCATGATACAAACCTTACGAGAGGATCGAGGACGTGAGAAAATGGCAATAGAAAATGCAGGTCACAGACGCGCAGAAGTATCTAAGAAACCTATACCGTTCGCCCCTAAAGTAGCAGAGGCAATGATGAGTCCTGCTGAAGCCAAGGCGAAGGAGCATAGGGACCGCCTACTTGGTTTCCAAGCACAAAATGCCAAACGAACAACTGTCAGAGATGAAGCTGCCGATTTTGAGACACCAGTTACAGCTAGGACGAACTTATGGGCGAGTCCAGCAGAGAGGGCAAAACAGCTGAAGCAACAGCAGAAAGTCCTAGCCGAGCAAGAATGGAATTCCCGGCCGGAATACGAGAAACGGAGACAAGTGATCAGTATAGATATAACAGGAAAGAAAGCAGTGAAGAGAATGGCAGCTGTCGAGAGACCGAAGTTTGAGGTGGAGAGTGAGGATGAGCCCGAAACGCTTCCACTGAGTGATAGTAGTGGCAATAGAGGCGGTGGAACATTCAGTCGGAATCCTCTATTGGGAGGGCTGATCAAACCAGTATATGATAGTGGGAAGGGGAAAGAGAAAGAAGAGGAAAAGGCGCCAAAGAAGAAGATGTGGAGGAGGGTGCAGGATGATTTGGACGATAACGAGGCTATCATATTAGATGGCGGTGCTTTGGGAGGTGAATCAAGCAGGGAAGAACCTGGTTGTGGTTGATAGACGATTGAATGAAATACATTACTGGACTATATTACTGGACCAATCAAGAATGAATCTGAGGTTTAGGTAAATACTTATCTAGCTGGCCATACCACTAGAACTTAACGCTTCTTTGAAGAATTTACCATACCCCAATATAAATTGATGATATTAGACCATCTGGTTTGCTAAATCCGAAAGACATAGTGTTCATATCGGAGCTTTTGCCTTTTAGACGATAGGTCTTCATCTAAACTTTTATAGCAAAGTAGTCAATCCCCAAAAAATACACCGGCATGATTCAATAGGGCGTTCTGAATTTTAAGAAAGTTTATGTGCTCATAATAGTCCATTATAATCGTAGCTCCATAAGTCCGTAGCATCTGCCCAAGGCCACCCTCCATAATCAAACAGGAGAAACAAGCCATTCCTGATATCGCAAAAACACTACCCTGAATGATATTTACGTTTCATGCATCCCCTCAAACTTAGTCGCTGTCGGAGCTGGAGGAGCTGCTACTCGAGCTACCACCGCGACTCTTCGAACGTGACCGATGTTTCTTATGCTTCTTCCCTCCGTGTGAGCTGCCTCCATACCCTGGATACAGGCCACCCACCGCGCTCGAACTGCCATGATGACTCGACGAATGATGACTCGAAGAAGAAGACTTATGTTTCTTTTCTTTCTTGTTCTTCTTGTGTTTGTCAACCTTGTTCTCTAGCATGTTTGCGCCAATGGCTCCGGCTACAGCACCGCCCAAGGAGCCGAGTATTCCTCCTCCCACTTGATGGGCGAGGAACCCGCCGCCAGCACCGCCGAGCAGGGTCGCGCCAAGTCCGCGATCACCGTCGATGGGTTGGCCGTTTGCGTCATATTGCTGTGGTTGCTGCTGAGGAGCGCCATAGCCTGGTGCGCCGCCGTGGGTTGGCGCGCGACCTCTGTCATCGCCATACTGGGGCGGCTGGGGACTGTGGCCTCCTGGATATGGAGAGTGGGCTGGGGAAGGCTGGCCGTAATTCTGTGGCGGGTATTGGCCTTGTGGGGGATATTGTTGTTGTTGGTGCTGGGGGGGATATTGGTGCTGGGGAGGAGGATACGGTGACTGGCTATGCTGAGGAGAGTCGGAGTAGTCGTTTGGTGCATGAGGGTAGGGGACTGGTGCTTGGTGTTGAGGGTATTGTGGTTGCGGGGTCGGGTATTGCTGATGTTGGGGGGGAGGAGAGGAATAGTGTTGTTGCTGAGGAGGAGGAGGTCCACCGCCGCCATAGTAATCTTGGTTTGACATTGTGATGATTGTATTCTGCTGTTGGTGATGTTAAAAGGAGGCTGGGTGGTGGTGGTGGTGGAGGGGTTGAAGTCAGTCGTCCAGCTTGGGAGGGGAAAGGAAGAAGGAGGGAAATCGACTCTTTAATACTCGGTGGGAGTCAGCGCCACAGCTTACTTACTTCTTTTTTAACTTTCGGATGATTCGAATGTGCTATCTGACTGATTGGTACGAGTAGGGATGATGATCCAACGGGTAGAATCGAGAAGTATCCGAGTTGTTGTTACTTGTTGGTTGGTGAATGGGTGGAGGGGTACAGTACAGTATGTATGTAACTAACGGGTTGTACGGATGGCGGCGAACTGAGTAGAAACACGAAACACCTCACCACCACCTCACCATCACCATCACCCCCTTGGATGGATTATTATTGCCCGCAGGCTGCACGTCACGTCAGGTGCATATCAGTTGTACTTCTGGACTGTATGGAACCTCTTGGGGAGCAGAAATTATGGGTTTCAAAAAAGTATCCACACAAGCCCAGTGACTGCGCCATCCATATGCACCTGAAGCTTTAATAAACCCCGTGGCTGTTTCGTGTGATATTGGAAGCGTGCGTGTGGCTGAGGTCTCACGAATGCCTCAAGGTGGAGCGCTGACTCTACAGTACACATTCGCAAAGGACAATGACGATGGGTGTGGAGTATAGACAGGGCTGAGTAGTCGGAATCCCCGATGTATAAATGCTTTAGCACCTCACCTCTTGCGGTTGAAAGATGTGTTGCTCGTATTGTACGATACTGTGCTGACAATACATAGCAATCGATGTTCAGGTAACTGTAACTCCGTACATGCGGTAAACCCACTACTTCGAACAACCCTGTTTTGTTCAGCTGTAGGAATCACTTTAGATCCAGTTCAAGAAGGATATTATTTCACCTAATATTAATTTCAAAAGCTTTTGGGTGCATATGTTCTGTTAAATATATCCTCAATGGACGGACGTATAGCTGCTTCTGATCGTGTCTGTATATAACTTGAGCCAAAGCTACAGGCTAAAACGAGTCATACACAAATGAGCTGTGGAGCTAGTACGGCGTTGTGCTCTTCTCCCCCATTTAATTAGATATCATAAGTCAGGCTAATTACCTTTTTGTGATTATCAAATCAATCTTTCCACGTGCGGTTCAAAATCATGAATGGGACATAGAGCTAGAGATCCCAAGCATCACATTCATTTCATCTTATCTAACCATCTTATAACTAATAAGAAACCCTACGAAGGGACCTCGGCAAAGAATTTATACCCTCGTCTTCAAAAAGAGGCCCATAGTAATCCTCTGGATATATACCCATTTGTTCCATATCCATCAAATCCTGTTGCCGGAGATACTCCTCGTCCGTAAGATCATCTTCTACGTATGGAGGTCGATAATGGTATAATCTTGGCTGACGATCAAGATGGTCAAGGCCATATTGACTCACGTCGCTGAGAGATTGTAGCGCCTGTCGCCTGAAGTCGAGAATCCCAGGTCCTTGTTGCCTTCCAGATAACATCACCTCTAACTCGCCTTGATGTGGACGTAGCTCTCTTGGGTTTCCTATACTGTGTAAGGTTCCAAGGTCAGCGAGAGTTCACTCAGCACTATAATCGAGATGTTCTTGAAGGAAACACCTCGTATCTGCAAGAAGGGACGAGTTAAAGAGCTTACTTATAGTCAAATATTCTTCTCCCAAGATGTGGATCTGGTGGAAAGCCCATAAAGCCTTCTCCTCCCAGAGGTCCTCGTCCCATTTCTGCACAGATTCAAATCAGTGATTGTTTAATCCTCAGAAGATTAGAGAGCCTAAGTGATATATAGATCTCAGGGGGTCGTGGGTATATGCTTGAGACTCTGAAACTTTCGAAGCTGAACCCACTTACGAATAGGTGACTGTAGCCCATATCCAAAAGATCGTTCATACATTCCAGTGTTGCCCATGAATCCACCTCCCATAGCACCAAACCCTGCGAAGCCTTCCCCACGTCGTCCTCCTAGACCCAGACTACCATAACGCCTACCAGATCTTCCGAGGGGTCGTCCTCGGTCATGTAGACGTTCTCGACTGCCCAAACCAAAACCCTCTATATCCCGACCACCGTCAAATCTGGCATTTCTGTAGCCGCTCAATCCTCCATTGCCTACCTCTCCGCGTAAGTCCAGTCCCTGAGAACGCCGTGCAACCGGCAAGTTTTGTCTGTGACGAGACATAGATAAGCTTAACAGTAATTTATGGATAACTACTGTTGGGAATTAAAGTATTAACAGGTGAGCTACCAATATCAGCATGTAGGGACGAGATGAAAGACCGATATTTATGGCTACTTCTCTATCGAGGTATGAGAAAAAAGCAGACCCATCTCTATAAGTACTGGCCATGAGACGAAAAGGCTTGTGCCAAAGAGCAAACCTTTGAACGTAACATCAACTGCCAGCAATTACCATGGGTTAAGTGACAGGCACCGCCTCTGTTGGAGACGTTGCATGGCCAAGAGAAAGAAGAGATGTTTGCTTCTCTAAGGTCTTACAAACTCGCCTACATCCTATCTGCCAGGTCAGAGATACATCTCGTGAAACATACATACTCTACATGAGAGGAGAAGACGAGGCTGTAGAGGATGTTTTCAAAGATATCTTCAGGGGCAGAAATAATAAGTCCTGCGCTGAAAAATCGTCTGGAATAATGTTTGAGAAATAAATAACCTTTAGTAGTAGGATAAGATTATTGCTATGCTCAACCTAGTAGTGTAACTTCATTCGGAAGTATAGGCACTCCTATACCCCAAGTTCCCAAGCTCAAGGAATATTTTGAAAGCAGACTTTCCCCCCGAGGTCTGCGCAGCATAAAGCTGGGCCGAGAAGTGTAAAATCAGAGCATCAGGGCAAGTCTGGGATAAGAGCAAGTTTCTGCTTTTTGAATACGCCGCAGGTAGGAAGACACGCCTGGTATCTGCAATGCTTTATCCTTGTGTAGCAGCAATAATAGAAAAGAGCATGCAAATAACATTACCATCTCATCTAGCTTTTTGAGGCAAGAAACGTAATGGTTTGGACTATACCCAGTTGATCTCTGTTCTAACATTCAACATCCATCTAGGTGGGAATAGTTACTCGGTAGTCTGAAATATTATTCAAACTTTCTGATCATTGCATAGAAGATTTAGACAAACTTGTAGCTGACTGACTCTTTCATCAGTAACTGATATCTGATATCTGATAAAGTTCATGGAGAGTAAATAAATACAATAGGCCATCGCCAGCCTGCCCCCAGCCATCAACTCACACGTCACGCCAATTCCACGCTAGACTATTTCTGGTGATATTTTGTGGAGAATCGCTAAAGTTGAGTCTGTTCAAAGCTCAACCTCGAATTTCTTCACAAGTACCCTGGGAGAAAAAGGTCCTCTACGTATACATCTACACAACTGCAACAACGTTAACAATTCTGCCTACTTATCCGAATCTGCACCGCTTACTCTTAACATCCCTAGAAGATCTCCAATTCGCTCTTGCCACCTCGCCGTTTACTGTTTTAACATCCAGCTCGCGTTATTGCATACAGCGCGACAACACCTTTAATAAGGTCTTTGAATCATCTGTATTATTGGTATAAGCTTCGATTTACGTTACAATATGCCTTCACAAGTTCCATCATCGTTTGCATCTGCGGCAGGTTCAAGTCGCGATCCTCGAAATAGTAGGGGCGACGGAAGAACGACCGAATGGTATGTAGACTCCCAACGATCTCCACTACTAGGTATCTCACGGCATTCATTTCGGGGGAAACGACTTGGTCGCGAAGGTTTATTGGGTTTATGGTAGCAACCACCATGGCTGGCGGGATTCGTGACCGAGGGCAGTATGGATTCAGCTCGAATGTATCAAAGCATTGTGGCACATTCAGAAAAGGGTCTAAATATTAGTCCGCCAGACGACTTACTAGAGGCCTTCCTACTTTGTTTTAAGTAACCTGAATGTGTCACAATGTTTGGCACAATAGCGAGGTCTGCTATTCTCTACCAATCGGTCACACTTTCCGCTGCACCTCGGTGAACTACGCTATAGATAGACAACAATAACCTCACCTTCAAGATGCTCAACTACACCTTTTTCAAGCAAGCGAACCGTTGGCTAACGAGAAGGGCAATAGGTCGGCGCAAAGAACACGGGGAACGAATGGTACAGTGACTCTCCGTCGGTCATCTACCACGCCTTATGCTAAGTCCACCGCAGACTCAGAAACGCAACAGCCGGACCGTTTTGGGGCAAATCATTTAGTGGATGTTTTCCGAAGACAGGACCCCTCCTCAAAGATCGATGTATCACATCTTTTCACAAACAATTGGGATCCTGGACACACAAATGGTGCAAATGGGCGGGGCTGGGGCAAGAATACTGACAGGCAGGATTCCAACGCGCCCGAATCATGCTGGTCTCAAGACGGCAAAGTTGCACCAAAAATGTTGGAAGAGAAAACAGATTTAGAAAAAAACGTCAGTACACTCATTGTTTTCTAGGGTGTTAAGCTAACTTGGGTAGCTTTTTGATACCGATGTCAACTCTCCTATGAAACCTCCCCCACAAAATAAAGAAGTCAATGGCCAAGGGCTTGGTGCTAATGGACGTAAGGCATCAATCGGACAAAACTCGAGCCCATTTGGAATATCTTCCCCGAGCTCGAGCAGACCTGGGACGCGTCGGCAGCAAACGAGTGACGCCGTTACTAGTCTTGGATCGCCAGCTGGTAACGGTCGATTTTCTAGAGACGATAATAACACTTCTTTCAGTGGCAGGATGCTCAGTAGGGATGGAACCGATGACAGAGCTGAGAATCCATTTAGAGCTGGCTTGATTCGTAGCAACACTGGCGGAAGCGGACTAGGGAATGGACCAGCATCTCCATCGACATGGGGAAATACTCCAAGCAGTGCAACTGTAGGCTCGTTTGGCCATTTTGCACTAGGAGGCTCTGGCACCCCTTTGATACCAGCTGAGAAGAAAGTTCCTTTTGGCAGTAGCCGTTTTGGCAAGCTTATGACTAAAGAAAGTTCAGAAGACGTGCCTTCAAAGGCTGCCGCAGGTGGTTCATGGAGAGGCAGACAGCGTACAGATACGACCGATACCGACCCTGTAAGTTTTCTAATCACGCCGACGGGGATTCCTATAAATTCATGATATTTTACCCACATAATCTTATTGAAATGTCACTAACTAGTGTTCGTAGTATGCCAGCGACAATGCGACCGGAAGTGCTGCTTTAGGAGGCGGTCAAGACACCAGCCCTCCCTTCAACCCAAACCAAAGAGCCCATGGTCTAGAAACTCCAGTTCGAGGCGCGTCTAGTGATTTTGGAATGTCGGATTTGTCAGGCTTTCGTGATGTTCGGGCCCAGAGCCACCAAACTCCTCAAGGGCGACAGGGTCAGGAGCCTTTGAGCCCAATTGACACTAACCCATACCGCAGCCCACCCGAGAATGAGACTGAGAGAGATGATGAAAGCTACAATGGAGATGCTTTCCAGCAGAGTCGTTCACATGGCTTAGGCGGGATCCCAGAACATGGTCCCGGTCCCTTTGGTCATCTCCCAAGAGGATTTACAAATCCTGGTTTCGAAGGGAGCGATCGGAGCCAAAACTCAAGCGTTGGAGCAAATAAACCATTCCCAGCGCCATTGGGACTAGGAGGCCTTCCGTCTTTGAGTGGACTCGGTTCTATGGGCGGCTGGCCATCATCTGCTACTGTCGGCACCCCGGATAGAGAGAACCGCTCTGCATTTGCGGGTGCTTTCGGTAACTCATCCGCGTTTGGCCCAACAGGAGAACTTCCTTCCCCTGGCTTTTCTGCTGTTAGCAACGGCGCATTTGGAACAATTCCGACGACAGCCCCAGCAGGTGGAAGTAGCCGAAGATTGGCATCATTCCTTCCTCCTGCTATGCAAGCCCAAATGCAAGCTGCTGAGAGTGAGAGCCCGGTGGAAGGTGGACATAGTTCTGGGTTTGGCACCATTGGTCGAACCAGTGCCTTTCCCCGTGACACGGATAGCCCCATGCGTACAGGACGGAGTGTATTTGACGATGCGGGTGCGGATAACGACTCGGCTCGTAATATAGGATTTTTCTCCACAGATGTAGCTCAAGGACAAACAGCTACCTCGTTTCCCCAAGGACCCTCCTCGCAGTCGAACTTCCAACAATCACAGGCCCCTTCGATTGAATCTGCTGCTAACCAACTACCTTCATCCCAGCAGCGGACAATGGTGATGCCCGACAGAATGAGATGGGTGTATCTTGATCCTCAAGGTCAGATCCAAGGTCCATGGTCTGGTCTTGAGATGCATGACTGGTACAAGGCAAACTTCTTCACTGCGGACCTGTCTGTTAGAAAATTAGAAGACACTGAATTTGAACCACTTGGACAGCTTATTCGTCGTATTGGCAACTCACGAGAACCTTTCCTGGTTCCCCAGATTGGCATCCCGCATGGCCCACCAGCTGCACCAGCCGGGACACCTTTCACACCGACTGCTGCTCCTGGGAATTCGGCAGCGCAAGCAGGATCTGTTCAGCCCCCCTTTGCGGGAGCGTTCCCAAGCTTTGGTACCACTTTGACAGCCGAGCAACAGAACAATCTCGAGCGGCGCAAGCAGGAAGAGCAATATCTCATGGCCCGCCAACGAGAATTTCTGCAACAACAGCAGAGTATGAAGCAGATGCAAATGAGTGGCGTTCCCTCGGCTCTACATCACCAATCGAGTGCACACAGCCTGCAAAGCCAGCCCAGCTTTGGCAGTATGACCTCCCCCATTGGCATGCCTACTCAACCTCCGGTCCCAGGAGTTGCTGGGTTTTTTGAAGGGCCACCACGCCAAGCTCCAACTAGCGGGATTTCAGACTTTCTACAGCAAGAAGACATGAACCGTCTCAGTCTTCAAGATCGCCAGCAGCAGATGTTTGGCTCTAACGTACCAGCATCTCAAGGTATCCATGCTCAGCAAATCAATGCTCTTTTCGGACAACCATCTGATGTTCAGCAGCGCGATGCAGCAAGGGTTGAGCAAGCTCGCCAGGAACCTCGCTTTCGCGAGTGGGAACAGCTTCGATCCCAAACTGATATAGATGAGGTCAGCCAGTCTTCCGGTGTTAATTTACTTAGCGATCCTATTGCTCCTCCTCAACAGCAGCAACAGTATCCTGAGTCTTTGGATACCCAATTTGAGCGACCTGCTGAGGTGCCAGAGGTTTTGTCTCTTAGTCAACAAATCCAGAAAACTGCATCGACTAAGCAATCCCCGATCAATGCAGCCCAGGCTGAGTCGCCATGGGGAAAGGTTGATACTAACTTACCAATGCCATTCCCACCGCCGCCACAGTCCACCACACCTCTCCCCGCTCCAACTGCTCAGCGAGGTCGATCCAACTTGCCGGAAGCCTTGACCATGGATGAGAGGTCACGTTCTGAGACACCGGAGATCACGACTGCGACTCCATCCATCGCACCATGGGCCAAAGAGTCAACTGAAGCCTCCAGAGGGCCATCGCTGAAGGAGATTCAAGAAGCGGAGGCAAAGAAAGCCGCTAAGGATGAGGAGAAGGCAGCTGCAAGTCGTCGTGCCATGCACGAGCAGGAGATGAGGATGCTCACCAGCCAACCCATCGCACCCGCTCCAGGCTTGCCATCTACCTCAACCTGGGGAAACACCGGTTCGCCTGCGGTACCATCGGCCCCTTCACCCTGGGCCGCTAAAGCTCCCGTTAAGGTCCAAGCATCCAGCAGTGCAGCTTCCAAGAAGACATTAGCTGATATCCAACGCGAGGAGGAATTGCGAAAGCAAAAGTTGGCTGCGGCAACGGTCGCATCTCAGCCAGCTCAAGGTTTAGTTGGAGGGAAACGTTACGCCGACCTTGCTAGCAAATCCGCTGCCAGTGCCTCTACCCCCGCTAGCCCATGGGCTACTGTTGGTGCTGGAGGTAAAGTAAAGGCTCCAGCGGGTCCTCCTGGCCCAGCACCTCAGGCAGCACGATCTACTAGCAGTGCCGCAATCCCAACTGTTGCATCTCGCTCTACTCGCCCTACGGCATCGACTCGCAGTGTCACTACCAGTGGCCAGTCTTCGGCTCTACTGGCAAAGGACGAATTCAAAAAATGGGTGAAGACATCTTTGACTAAAGGCCTACCATCAACTGTGAATGGTGAGTAAAATGGATCCATCTGACTTACGTACGCTGACAATTTTTAGTTGATGATTTTGCTGCAACAATTTCTGATTTCGATCCAGAATTGATGGCAGAGGCTGTTTATGGCGCATCTGAAATGGCAATGGATGGTCGTCACTTTGCCGAGGAATATCAGCGTCGCCGAAAGCTTGCTGATAAGGGCGTTGTTGAGCCTTCCAGCACAGGATCTGGTACCACTTTTCAAACAGGTGGCGACAAGGCCACTGGATGGAGTGAGGTTGCTAAGAAAGGGCCAGCAAAGGAAGAATCTTCCACTGCTGGATATAAGGTTGTGCCAAACAAGAAGAAAGGTGGAAAGAAATGAACAATGTATTAACGCTGTATGATTAACCTCTCTGTATAGCACGCGTAGCGTTTTGCATTAGGATGGGTGTATTAGCATTAGCGTCTTTTATCACTTCACTGTATTAAAAAAACAAAAATGGAAAGCGTTTGTGTATTGTTACTCATGTCCCTAATATTGCCGCAGGAATATTTAAGTGTCATTTTCCAAACTTCAGCTACTTGGGCTCCATTGATTCTACTTAGCCATAGTGTACGAAACCTCTTGATTATCTGAAATTTGACATTTAGTCAAGTTTGGTGAATTGCAACGCTTGATTATCAATACAGAATCACTTGCCATCACGTGAAAGTGGAGCTTAGGTTTGGGCACGAATTTATTTTCTTCACAATTGATGATTTTTCATAATCATCATCCTCTAAGGAAATATGGCACAAAATACTCAAGTTTTGTGCGAACGCACACTTGACTCTTTGCTATTCGATCTTGAGTCCCTAAAACAAGAAGAAGAACTTTCCGCAATTATTATTTCCTACCTCGAAGGGGATTACAAAGCAGTTCTACGCAACCCAACCTCGCAAACTCTGCACGGACAATTATCTAAGAGTCGTGAAGAGCAGAAACTTGCCTTCGATACTGCGAAGTCGCAAAATGATGTTGATACCGTGCTGGTTCTCATCTCTGGACTTGCAGCCTTCAATGCATTTCTCCAAGCCAATGTCACGGGACCAACACTAGACCTGCGAGGAATTTTTGGAAGCAAAAGTTCAGACGCGGAGTTTCGGAGCCAATGTCTGAAGAGTCTGGATGTTGATGGAGTCTCGGTTTATCAGCATATTCCTCATATCGACCTCTTCTGTCTTGCCCGTTTGGTATTCACGGTTTACTTTCCACGAATCGTCAAGACGGAATTTCAAGATTGCAAATGGATGCGCATTAGAATAAATTCATATCATCAACGTTTGCTATCGGGTCTATCTGGTGGCCGACTTAGCGATTCGACTGCGTTGCAAGATGTGATTGAGAAGGATCTGAAAGAGCTGGAAGGGGAAATATTGGCTCCTGATTCTAAATATCCTACCGAAGGAAAGGTCCAATTCTTGTTAGAGAAAGCTCAAATTTATATTATGCAAGGCTTGGATATTAAGGCACAATCGAACATCAAGCTTGCTAAAAGCGTCTCTGGTTTCAGCTATGCACTGTCCGGAGCCTTAGGAAAGAGAACGAAGTTTCAACAGACAGATATCTCTCAATTAGTCGTGTTTGCGAAGAGTAAGGAAACCAGTGAGACAGACTCGCCGGAAGCATTAGCTAGTTCTTTGAAAGACAGCAATCTTTCAACAGGAGATAAGGCTGCTGATGAGCAGCACACTGGACCTACGGCCTTAAATTTAGACGATGACACTCTTCTTGAAAATATCGAGTTTACAAAACAGGATTTGGACAAGGTTGACATTTCTGCACTTCCTGCTGAGCTTGCAGGGATTCAACCCGATAACCAACCACAGCTCAAGCCCCTTGATCAAATACTTCTTCTCACAGAGGCTACTTTGAAGGATACCCTGTCACCACTTGACAAGCTGAATCGCGAGGAGATTCTACCTTATGCCGTGAGAGTGTTGTCAGATAAACCAACAAATTGGCAGATATACACACAAGCTCTATTGGTCCGAAGTAGGATCGAGTCTCATCGATCGAGAACACAAGAGAGAAGTGTTCTTCAACTTCAGGTTATTGTGGATCAGATTATTGCGGACACACAAGAAGCGCCTTCTTCCTCGCCTGATGGAATACCAGAAATCCAAGTCACCCAGTTCCTGCCTCGTGCAAAAGCTTCTGAATCTGCACCGGTATATGAAAGACTAAAGTATATCTATCAACTCAATACACCTACACGGTGGGAAATTGAAACCGAACTAGCTTACGCATGGAGCGGCGTTGGAAGTTTGGTCAGCGCTCTAGAAATCTTCAAACGTCTTAAGCTTTGGGCCGAAGTAGCACTCTGTTACCACTCAGTCGGCCAAGAGGATAAAGCCAGGCAGGTTGTTCGAAGACAACTATTCTACTCCTCAAAAGGACCAGAAATGGATGAATACGATATCGATGCGGCTGAAGTAGCAGCTGAGAAATGGGATGGGGAGATGCGTTCACCTCCGCCTCCTCATTCCCCAAGATTATGGTGCATCGTCGGAGACTTGGACCAAGATCCAGCTTGTTGGCAGCGAGCATGGGAAGTGTCTAACAACAGATATGCACGCGCTCAACGTACATTGGGAGAATACTATACAAAACAGGGTGATCTTGAGAGTGCTAGAGCGGCATACATGAAAGCGACGGTGGTAAATCGGCAAAACAATGATACATGGACCCGACTAGGAGAAATCGATCTCCGCGTTGGGAACTGGGATGGTGCTATTGTGGCATTCCAGCAGTCCATTATGATTGATGACACGGATGCCAAAACCTATAGCAATCTTGGCTCATCTCTTTTGTCAAAACATACCGAGATCATGTCTCTGAAAAAGATTGCTGCTCATGTTGAAGCAAGTAACGAAGAGGATGGGGATGATTTCTCATCACCACCAACTACAGAACAATCCCCCAAAGATATTATGAGGCAAGCATTGATAGCATTCAAGCGCGGAGCTTCACTCGCCCATGATAACTGGAAAATATGGGACAACGTCATTACCGTCGCTGGCCGCATGACGCCTCCATCCTTCCCAGAACTGCTACTCGGCATGCGGAACGTCATTCGAATTCGCAGTCCAGCGGTCGGGGAGTTTGCCGTCGACGTTGATATCGTCCGCGCCCTGATTCTCGAGGTCACAAGCAGAGAGCGGCCTACCGGCGAGATCGTGGGTGGTGTATACATACCGCCTCGCGGTAGTCTCGCTCGAGCTACGATCCAAATGCTGGATTCAGATGTCGTGCCTCTGATTACCAAGCGTGCAGAACTATGGACGTTGGTGGAGAAACTCAAGCTTTACCAGAGAGACTACGCTGCGGCATTGGCATGTGCAGAGAAGGCTTGGAGAGTTGCATGCCAGGGAGAAGGTTGGTTGCAGGAGGTAGATCAGTGGAAAGTAGTCGTCGCCGCGACCGACAATCTGGCAAGTGCGTATGAGAACTATGGACCGCAAGAGAAAGAAGATGGGTCAGAGGTGGAGAAGGGATGGAAGCTGAAAGCGCGTAGTGCTGTTAGGGGCATTATGGGGAAGGCGAAGGATGTTTGGGAGGGGACTGATGAGTGGGAGGTTTTGAAGGAGAAGCTGGATGAGTTGAAAGCGTTGTAAGGAATTTGGGGGTGTTCGGTGTAGACTTATAATCATGATCATAAGTAGATGAGGTCTACGGGCTGAATAAGAGTAATGATCAATACGCTGTCTTGCTCTCAACCTATATTTCACTGAAATAACGTGACACACGTGTCATTAAGTTTGAAGTTTATACCTGTAATGCCTACTCCAAGAAAATTTAAAATCCATTTGATTGTTCTGCAGGACTTTTGGTAACCAGAAGAATAAGAAGTATTTGCCAAAATATGTAGATTGACTTCGGTGGCCTTCATACCCAACTTTTGTGGTGCCATCATGGCAGCTGTTAGTTTAGGAACATAATATGCCTCTTCAAACTTCCTGGAAACATACAACTATACCAAGTAAATGAGGGGACTCAAAGGCGACCTACAAGTTAAATGTTTCCGCTCTTCGTCTTTTCTAGTTCCTATTTCCTAGAATTAAATTTTTTCTAGATCAAGGAGGACCAGGACCCCTGGTTTTTTAGCGAGCATCGTAGAATTAGACATCAGCACTCATCCTAATCTCCAGCGCGCGCGCGCTCACTCTCTCCTCTCTATTCTCTGCCCTAGAGCACATAAACCCAAATAGCTCCCTGTAGTTAGTTAGTATAGGAAACAGGAAGCCTCTTATCGCATGTCACGATTATTCGATGGCATCTGCGTTTGCATTTCCGCATAGCAGTCCCTCGTGAAGCGTAGAGCATGAACCCAGTCAACCCCCCAAAAAGGATCACACCATTATCTACACTACTTCTGCGCTTTTATCAGTTCACATCAAGCACACTTACACCACCCGGATCACGTCTCGCGAACCTGCATGTTCCCATATCTCGCTTGCGCCCCTGAACCCAACACCAACACCAACCCATCCCCATCCATCCCAGATCGAGCCCATCCCGTCCATATATTTCACCACGTCCTCTTTTCAGCCCTTCCAGCCCCCGTGTGCAGCCACCAACCTCCTCCTTTCCAGACATCAGCCCCCAGAAAGAAAAAACGGCACAGCTCGATCTCACCACACCGCAAGTTTGGGTGTGTTTTGGGGGGAGGGGGTTTGTGCAATTATGGTATGGTATGGTATGGGCAGTCCCCCCTGGCACTATCTTGGATGGACATAGCAGAAAAAACTAACATAGCCACCACCAAAAACGACCCAAAACCTTCCCCCCAGGTGAAGGAAGAAAGAGGGAAAGTTGGTTTTGTCGCACGACATTTATTAGGACGCCAAACATGAAGAAAGAAAAAATTAGGGCTGATTATCCGCGAAATTAGTCTTACTCTGTTATACTATGTTATGTGTGGTTTAACATGCCGGGCTTGCATGCAAAGCTTACTTTACTGACTTATTACCTGCTACTGTTTCCCTGACCAGGGCCGTTGATTGGTAACCGGTAGGATGAAAGGGTTGGGGCGCAAGCTGATCGATCATGTACCGCATCCTCCATATAGCTATATAAATAAATATATAGCGTCAAGCTTCCTCCAATCCCCCCGCGTGCTTGGAATTGTCTTGGGATAAAAAGGCTTATTCTCCCCATTTGCTCCCCGTTATTCCATATCGAAAGAAAAAAAAAGTCCGAACTAGGGTCCTCTTACTGCAGCCTCTTAGATCGCATTACCCCAGATATTTTCCCAAGAAGCAAAGGAAAAGAAAAGAAAAAAGGCAAAAAGAGTAGAGATGGGTTGTTTCTCCTCCACCCCCTCGAAGGAAGAACCGAAAGAGAAGAGCACAGCTGCCGCACACACGGAACCGGCGGTGGTGGTACATCAAGATGCCAGCCACGAGGGAGGAGGAGTGAAGGCGGCAGGCGGCGAGAAAAAAGAGAAAGATCCAAAGAAAGAGGCGTTGAAAGTCGCGGGCGGGCTTTACAAGAAGTATAAGGAGGGGAGCAAGAAGAAGAAGGAGAAGGGTCATGGAGGTGAGTTGTTTTTCTTTCCTTCCCATTTTGCTCATTCTTGGTTTTTATTGATCTGCTTTTTTGGGGAGTTGCTTGATGCTGATTGAGCGTGTGGATATAGGTGGGCACGGTGGCGGACATGGTGGTGGTCATGGAGGTCATGGAGGACATGAAGAGCATGAGGAGGAGCATGAGGAAGAAGAACGGGAAGAGGAGGAAGAGAGCAGCAGCAGCAGCGAGGAGGAAGAGGAGGGTGGTGATGATGAATAAATCTTTCTCATGGGTGTGGCGGCGGTGTGAACGGGATGGGGTTTGGGATTGAGGAGCATGGCGAACCTTGGGCCTAGGACGATACCAGTGTGAAATATTTGAAAGGACTGCAATGGGATATGGAAACGGATTGCTTGGAAATAGGTAATATTGCCGCTGTTTCAGACTCATTTGACGTGGGAAAGGCGTGGAAATGAGATAATAATTGGCTTTTGTTCCTTGTAATTGCTCCATGGTAGTTGCCTAACTTGTTTGTTTGGAGATATTGCATTGAAACTGTGAAATGTGGTGTTGAGCGATTAGATATTAGACATTTTGTGTTTGTGTACAAAGCTGATCATGTTTGCCAACCCACCACTCTCCATATCATACCGAGAAACATAAGAAGAAACATGTCTATATATGCCTTCCAACTCCACATAATAACCCCGTTACCGTCTATCCTCATAAATTTCCCAATCCGTCTAGAACGCCGTGGGGTATGAATATTCCCGTATGATCTCGCAAGTTGTTGGTTAGACCGTGCTACCGCTAGTTTCGAATGGTCGATGTAGGGTAAAGTCTGATGACTATATCATCAAAAGCGCTGTGAGACCAGCTGCAAATATCACTGCAGCAGTGCTGATGATTTGTCTATTTGCCCCGCTCTTCTTCGTGCTGGGAATATTTCCGGTAGCTGCGCCTCCAAGATACCATGATCCGATATCAGTGAGAGTTCCCTTCTCCGTTAACATAGTAGCTTGAGTCCCTACATTGGAAACATCTGATCTGAAAGAGCCAAAATACGAGTATCGTCCAACTTTTTCAACGCGGTCGAAATATGCAGCAGATGTTTTGAAGAAGGTCTGGGAGGTGGCCAAAGACTGGTCGTTGAAGGCGTATTCCGTAATCCAGGTCGATATATTTGGATAGCTGTTGCTGGGTCAGTTTGTGAAATGTTGAAGTTCGTTCGAATGACTTACGTTCCCCACACCTGTCCAAGATGGCTAGCCAGCCCTTCAAAGTTTCCGTACCAATGCACCGGAATGAAGTCTGCAGTGCAGTTTGTTCCTTGACTCGCACAGCTAGAGAAGAAATCGGCCAACCAGGTAAACCCCCTCTGACTACCCGTCACAGCGGGAGCTCCAGTCTTGATTCCCATCTTTCTGAGCGGCTCAATCTGCTTAATCCAGGCTGTTGCCGCTACCGCCGGATCAATATTTGACCCTCCAGTGCTCTGCGTTCCATCTGGCTCGTTGAATGCCATAACATGGCTGATATTTCTCCCACCTGCCACCAGCGTCTTGATATCGGTCAGGAAAGTGTCGGATACGGTCCAAAGCATGGGTACGAATTCAAAGTTCTCCTGGGTGGTAGATGCGAAGGCGGAGGAGGGTTGGACGCCGTAATTATAGTACCAGGTCAAATCGCTGCCGGATTGAGTCCATATCTGATTGTCTTCGGGGTATTTAGTAGAGGGAACAAATACCAGCCCTCGTTTGTCGGATCTACCGAAGACTTCCGCTGCCTGTGCGACTGAAAGCAGAGAAGTTGCCGCCAGCAGTATGGTTGAGGAGCAAAGCATCGTGAGATAGGTATGTTCTGCTGTATTGGCACGGCGGGGGTCAATAGTAATAAGTTGCTGACAAGTATATGTGCCTCGTGAGCAAGGGAGATATTGGACCACGGGATGCTTGTTTTATTGAAAGAGGGTGAGGTGAAGGAAGGGCTGCCAGCTTATGCCAGACGAATCGATTGAGTATGCGGATGCGCAAGATGCAACAGGATGCCGACGGAGAAAGAGAGTAGAGAGAGAGAGAAAGAAAGAGAGAAAGGTTCCAAGGTCAAGAGATCAATCAATCAAGACTAGAGCTCAAGAAATGCTCGTATCTGAAAGAGTTTTGGGGGGGTGGATCGCATTCTCCATGGCACTGACGCGGGCATTATTGGCTTTGGCTGGGCTTAGCTGTGCAGCAGTATGCAAACCATGCTGCACTGGTTCGGATTGGAGTTAGTAGTAGTAGGGTAGATAGTGGATGGTGTGTGGTGTGTGGACTGGGGATGGATGGCAAAAGTTGGTCTTGGGTGGTGCATTACGCAAAACGCAACACAACGTATTGCATCCAGGCTTCCACGGTACGGGAGTGTGCCGGGAAGCAATACGGGGCAAACAAACTATTGTACGCCGAACTCAATTTTCCAGGTCCCGTCTGGTGAACTACACCATACTCCATTATTATTATTATTATTGACACTTGTTTTTGTTTTAGTTTTATGATTGAGCTTCTTCGTCTTCTTCTTCTGCATGGTTGTGGTTGTAGTTGTACTATATACATACGTATCGTCGTAGATTTTGAGTTCTGACCAGAGCGGGCAGAGTGACATCGTTGAAGATCGAACAGATCAAGTGATCGGCCCATGAGGATTAGCATTTAGCATTTAACATTTAGCATTTGGCATTTAGCATTTACGCGTATCCTGTCCTGTCCTGTCGGTAGGGGTTAGGGGTTAGGGGTACGATGTTGACAAGCCGTTCTTCATTTCATTTGGTGGAGCATCCAGGAGCAACTAACGACTTGATCGATATGTGGAAGTCTTGGGTACGGGAGAATAACAGCAATAATAAATACTGTAATGTAATACTACCGTGGTACAGGAGTTCCCGTCTCGTCTCCCCTGTCTTGTCTGGCTCGGGAGCCGTCATGATTTGAAGTGGTAATTAGCAAGAGAGAGTTCTATTGATATATTAGATGGGTTCGAACATAGTACTAGGGTGAGCAAACTCATATATTACACCTACTGTACGTATGTATACAAGTCGACTTTGGTCCCAGTCAGCCAGTGACTACTTTGTAATCCCTACACGGTCTGCAAGCCCTATGTGCGCCACACTTAGTAGGCATTAGTCCTAACATAGTTAGCATTGCTGTTTGTCATCTTTACTTATTAGCTTATTAGAGAGTTAGATGAAGATAATCTGTGGCTGCTTTGGGTCAATAGACGAACGACGGCAACCACAGGAACGTATGGCACGTGCTTGCTTCTGCCTTTATTTAACTATCCTTATGCCCATGCCTTCTCGTGTAGTCGTTGTCTGTAATGATAACTCATGGGTTCAGCCGTTCGAACAATACCGGTCTTGGGAGAGATGGTAAAAGTAGACCACAATTCAACAGACTTTATTTTTCACATATTTCCACTGATTGAAGGCAAAGCTAGACAATCCCTCCTATGTATTTATACGGCATCAAACTAAAATACCCAGCAGCTACACAAACCGACTCCCAAAGCAAACCCCCGTGGCCCATGACATAAGAGGCATGTCTAATGAACGTCTTCCTTCCCGTCCAGTTCTGAGCACATACTCGCTTGTCAACGTGGTACACATTCTATTGCACCAAAGTCGTTTCGAGTTGCTTCCTACTAAGTAGATATATTATTAGCTGAGCTCTCTTCTTCCACATTGCAATACTTCGGGCTTAAAAAAGCGATATAGAGTGGAAGGAAAAAAAAGATACACTTTTTAGAGATGCTAGCGAGGTGATAGCTGTTGTAAGAGGAACGAACTATCAATACAACATACGATGTCAACAGTTTATATTGAAAGGGGAAAAACATATAAAGAATGCATAGCAAAGAGTTTTCCTTTCGAATTTCCCCTTGGCTGTCATCACCAAGAATTAGGAGGTAGCTTATTGTATCTTCTACCTTCCTGATACAACGAAAAGATCAAGAATTTCTCTCTAACAGCACACGATATCTACGCATATCTACTCCATTCTGATTTCTCTTAGTTCTTACTTGCTCACTCGGCTAGCTAGATGTCTGAGGTTGCATTCTTCCTTCGCTCGCTTGGCTAAGCTAGCTGTTATAAGGTTAGAAATCTATCTCTAGTAATATAGGATATCTATCTGCTTAGCTTACCTACATTATCTGGATATAGCGTCTGCCTTTCACCTTCTCGATGCGACCAAAAGGGGGAAAACACTGTCTCCAAGAGCAAACAATGTCTGCTCCATACTCATTTTTCTCAGTTGTTACTTTTGCTTGCCTACCTAGCTTACATTATTTGGATGTATTTGTCCGCCAAGCGAATATGAACTATGCAAGATTGGAAGATCAACAAGCCACAAATCAAATTGTCGTTTGTTTCTGCGGAGAGAGATTCACATTTTAGTTTGACAGAAACGTACATTTCGCAGATCACTTTCGAGAGGTTGCGGTGACGAAAGGCTAGGGAGGATTGTCGAGGGTTAGATCCAGTTGTCGCATTACATGTAGGAAATGCTGTTTGCAACAAAATGCACGTACAAATGTTCGAAAATCTTACTGCTCGTCTATGTGAGAGGGAACCTTGAATGAGAAAAGACATCATCGAATTTATATGTCTAATTCGCGTTCCTTTTTATTGCTCCAAACAATTTACCATGCCAGTTCTTTTCCATTTGGATACGATCGAGCGGGCTTGAAATAAAGCAGCCTTTCAAACATGCCATTAGAGTGGCTCTCGATCCTTCTTTTCCGATCTAGAATTTTAATTCTACCTTCAGTAAGCAGGTTCCGTAGACTCGTCTGGGACCCAGGGTGGTCGTACAACTTCAATGTCCTTGTAAAGCGGTAATTCCAGGCATACGAGAACTCCCGATTTGGTCAACAATTCACAAATGCGACAAACCCAATCTGCCCACAGCTCTGGCAAGATGGTGTAAAGGAACTGTGCACAGAATTAAGCGCCGGCGCCAGAATTTCCATTTGATCTTTTGGTATAATCGTAGATGAGATGGAGCTAAGTCCTGCCATCTACCAAGCATTCCCTTTCGCAGTCGTTCTTAGGGAAATCTCAAGTAATAAACTAACTTAAAAACCAACTTGTATACTTAAGGGCAGGCGAGGGTTAATTGATGATTAAGTTAGTTTGAAAATTGTCTTAATTTAATAGAGCTCAAACGGGGGATATTTGGTATATGAAAAGGCTTGGAGCCTATAGAGCGTCCGCAATGTCCGGGATTGATATTATACGTGCTGGGTTGTGTATTGTGCTTTTAAGCACATTATTGTATTGTAGTATGTACATATCCGGCGGGAAGGTTGAGGATAAACAGTACAGTGTGAAATGGAAGACGATCGAGTGCTATGTTCCTATGGTTATTGCATGTCGGCCAAAAGCAGCAACTGATACTCGAAGGTTACAAAGATTGACAAGCAGCCATATTAACTGTGTTAGGACTAGTGCCGATCAAGTGTGGCGCATGCAAAATTGAAGATTATACATTGGACTGTAGTAGTACATTGGGCACATTGCGTAGTTGCGAGAAAGAACAACAAAAATGCTTCTATAATTGTCATAATAGCGTTTTAACAGTTATACGTCACCACTATCACCATCACTATCTCCATCACAATCGCAGTCGCGATCAGCAATCAGCTCATACAGGAATACGATTATACAATAGGCAAAAGATCTAGCAGATCTAGCAGATCGTCCATCCATCTCGCTACTCTACAGCTAACTACCTTTCCGGGAGAGAGCAGATCCACCGCTTGGCATATATCGGCCTCACATTTCAAGCCGACCAAACCTTTTCTCTAAACTTTAACCTAAGATCCTCCACTTAAATAGCCGGCTCCTCCTCATAAGTAGATAGATATGACCGTTTGCTGTCAAAGCATTCAAAAGCAGCCATGTACCCCGTACACATAGTACCTAGCCAGCCCGGTTGTGTGTTGTATCACGTTTCATCCGTCGAGTGTATATGTCCTTGATAGGATTTAACAGCACGACGGTCATTCTTTGATGGTGCAAAGAAACACAATCCCGTACACAAACTCAAATGTCGTCCTACCTCCTACCCGAGCTTCAGCTCGCCGAATTGGAGCGGTCTTGCTTTGCCGTATCTGGGTATAGTACATCCATGGCCATGTTTTTAGTGTTCAACCTCAGGAGTAAGATTTGAGTGCTCACTTTCTAGATACGAGGGTTTCTTCCCTTCATTCATTCTCTAGGACAGATGCCAGTCAACTAGTCTTCTCAGCGGAAACAAATGGCCTTAAATATAGATGACAGTATTGAAATGGATGTTAGAAAGTTGCAGGCAATTTAGCCTACAGTACAACACATCGCAACATATCACCATCGTTGATTCCAAGCGCAAAAGTGACGGAGAGTAGTCTCCGTAGACTATTACATCATATAACTTAAAACTCCAAACTGGGAAGTTGCGTAAAAGGTATGGTGATGGGTGATGAATCATTTCTAAGTTTTCTACAAACCTAGATGTTTAGTGGTCCAAATATATTTTCTCTGTGTTATCTCATAGGGGGGCAGCTTCTATTTTCCTTTTCTTTAGAAAAAAACTCCGGAAGTATGAAAGCCATACGAATAAACAACTGTTATCTTCAAAAGCCTGAAATATTCAACAGGTTGAGTTGGAGTCACCCAAGTTGTATACACACAGACCAAGGCTGGCTTATCCAATGGAAGTAAGGTATGAACTCCGTGGATTATCGTAGCTCCTCATCTCATAGAGATTGAGCTCTTAGAAACACATGTAGTATTATAATTAATTCACATTTAATAGTCCAATATCTCCTAGGATATGATTTGTTAGCGTCAAGGCAGCCAGAACTTGATAATCCGTGAAAACCAGACACATTGATAACTAGTCAATTAGTGAGTACCAAGGAGCGGAGTGCGTGTTCCGAGCGTTAGAGTGACGATAATGGCACTTTGTTCTTTTTATTTAATCGACTTCAGTAGCTTCAATAAGGTACCTCTTAACAGGATCCCCAGGAATTGGAAACCTTTTATATATTTACTTGTAAACAATTAACTTAGGACAACTATTCGCTTATCTCCAAGCCCCTGACCTGAGTATGTCGGTCGGTCGGCGTTAAACTTACCTAGGTGCCTCGGCTCCCCACATTTTAGTACAGTTTCAAAGCACAACTCGGGTCGTTGCGTTCACGAGCTTCTCTAAAACCCTCACATTCCCCAGACTCACCACCGAAAACATCAACAAACTTCAGACGA